>Ga0209631_10000055_pt1 | contig 133002 bp, 111 predicted proteins | sample COG_08_FD_184752 | JGI IMG/M metagenome (GOLD analysis project Ga0209631, IMG submission 184752) | Pelagic Microbial community sample from North Sea - COGITO 998_met_08 (SPAdes) (version 2) | ecosystem: Environmental > Aquatic > Marine > Neritic zone/Coastal water | place: Helgoland, sampling...
TCCAGTTGGTCATCAATACCATCAGATCACTTATTCGTCGTCATTCCCGTGCAACTGGAGCCCGCTGTACTACCAAGTTATACTATACCCCCAAGGGTAATCCTTCGAGAGACGTTCCTCTTATGATGCTCTCGGTGTAATATCTTCTTAAATTAGACATAGTTAGTTAATCAATAAGGGTCCAACGACTATACTTAGTAATACCCACATTCCTAGAATTGCACATGTTAACCCCCATGCTCGCGGTCTCAAACCAACGGTTAATGAACCCAAAATCCTCGTCAAGTCCCCAATTATTGCTAAAGTAGTTTTGAAAATTACAACCACTAGGCCAGCCATGATCATATATCCTATGAAAAATAGTACACAAATAAATAATCCAATTAATCCTGATCTCCCCACTGCGCCAATGGCTTGAGGCATCGTGCTTGGCACTCTAAGCCAAAGTAGCCATGCAACCCAGAGACCTAGGTACATATCATCCAGAAATTTATTCTCTTTCCACCAAATTCTATATGGTTCAGGCAATTTAGAATAAAAGAACCTTCCAGAAATTTCGATTTCTCTAATTCCACCTCTTAATAGCATTGAAAGACCGTGATAAAACAGTATCAAACTTAATACAATCTCAACAAAAATCCAGTAAGAACCTACACCTAATATTGATAATAATGATACTGGTAATGCCCACAAAGCAAAACCAATACTTGAAGAAAATAATGTAAGGACTAAACCTGCACCAGGGATAAGAGGAGAATTTGGAACTTCATATTTCTCTCCTCTAGGCATTGCTAAAACTATTAGCGGTAAGAAGGTTGTACCAAAAATTAGCCCTATTAGGTCTAAAGGCAGATTTCCTGAACCAAGATAGGATGATTGAACAGCATCCTCTATCGATTGAGAAGACATAGTCCCTGGTTCCCATGTTGAAATAAATCCTGCTGAATCAATCACGAAAACTGAGTCGGAAGCTCTGCTAGGGAAAGATTTCCCGACAGATGAGTCTGCGTTATCAATTAGAACTGGCCAACTCCCATTAATTTGATTGACTAAGTTTTCTAAATCCAGACTATTGACGCCTTCTCCGGTTGCAATTTGAATAAAGGCGACATTATCATCAATCACTTTTTGGGCGATTTCGAAATCAACTCTCTGAATTTCGGCATTTGGAGAACTTGGAGTAAATAGTCCAATTACAATAGCATCGTAATTTGACAATAAATCACTAAAATCGTATAGTTGTTGATCTTCACCATGCTCATATAATGAGAATGAGGGGGCTGCTCCCTCAAATCTTGGTTCTTCGAAATCAATATCAGGCAAATCCAAAGCCGGCCCCAGAGTTGTCAATGCGAGTAATAAAATCACTCCATATGCAGGTAAAGGTAGTAGTGCTTCTTTCATCGAAATACCAATCCAGAAAATAATACTTAGAGGTATCAAAATAGCGGCCCAAGTTCCGTTCAATAAAGATGGCTCTGGTTCTAGGACTTCAAACCTAAGAACGCCAACCAAATCACAAGTTTCTCCAGGATCCTGATCGGATAATTTGTAACAACTATCTATCATGTACTTCCCTGCTGAAAGTTGACTCTGAGATGACCAAGTTAATACAGTACGATTCAGTTCATCAATTCTTATTCCATGAGGAGTTTCAAAATGATCTAATCTAGTATCTTCATCGGCATTTCCATGTATCATATCTTCCCATTCCACTGGCCCGATAACTTCTAACACCTGAGAAATATAGAGGTCATTTCCCCAAGGAGAATTAGGTGTAAACTCAACTCTAATTATCCCATTAGGGTCTACTGTCTGATCCAATTCAGGATAAATTAATTCACCTTTAAATTCTATTCCAGTGGTTGCATCATATGTATCCCACCATAAAACTCCTGTCTGAGCACAGTCATGCATTACATCGATTTTTAATCCGATTAAATCTCCCTTGAGAAGGCTAACATTTACATCATTCGCATCGATTAAAAATTCATGTGCCAGTGTAAATGATTCTTCCATAACAATAGAATTAGTTTGGGCTTCGGAAAGAATTTGATTATTCCCTAATGAGAAAGAAACAGAAAATTTTGTTTCAGAACCCAAGGGAGAACCGGGAAGTACATTCGTGAACTTACAACCATCATTTGCAACATCGAGAGATGCAAAAAGGTGAATGGTAATATTTCCATTGAATTCCAAATCTTCTGTCAATGGTGCTGATTGAATATCTATCAGATTTGTTGACCCCACCGTTTTTTGGAAGTCCACTGAACCAATAGGTTGACCTGTTAATGAACTCCAATTATTATCGAGAAATGGAGAAGATGAATCACCTTTCAGAAAAAGTCGATGGCTATCAGGTTTTTCCCATTCAATTCCGGGCCCTTCAGGAGCTATGATTTGGGCCGAGGAGGCACTAATAAGAGAAAAAAGAAATAATGAAATAATAGAGAATGAAAGAAAAACTTTACCAGACTTTCTGCCACTCATGCTTATGCCAACACCTATTATTACTCAAAGTCAACGCTAATTAGTTCATAGGAATTGATAATAAAAGATAATCGCCATAAGTGAACCAGAAAATGTTGCAAGGAAATTCACACTATGCTTTCCAAGATATCCTCTATTTTCTAAAACTGCTCCTAAAATTGAATCTACTTGACATCCAAGCCATCCAATTAATGTCAACATTAATAGTAAATTTATATCATTGATTGTTGAATTTTCAGGGGAGAAAATCACCCCTGTAATTGAAATAATTACTGCGCCTATTAAAGCCGCTATAGTCCCTGTAGGAGACATTCCTCCATTAGTACCAGCAGGTACTGATTGTAGAGTAGTTATACTTCTAGTCCTAGTATCTAATGAACCTATTTCGGATGCTAGAGTATCAGACAAGGCCACAGAAATACTTGCTATAGCAGCAAAATAAATCCATTCCTCGCCAGGGAATATGAAATTATAAATTGCCATTATTGAAACTGCACCCCCATTGGCTAGAACATTTTTCCAACTCCTTAACCCCTCATTAGCCTCTTCCAATGAAAGTAATGTCTTTTCTTCGAATTTCCATTTCGTAGCTAGAGAACCTATAACTAGGAAAGTGAATAGTGCAATCAACCAAGTCCAATGACCCATTAAAGACACTGTTAGACCGGTCATTGTTGCTGCAAATAATCCACTATTGTCTAATAGATCTCTAACTCGCGAAAGTAGTAATAAAGCCAGAACAAGGCTGACAGAAATAATTTGGTCGTCACCTATGTCCATGGTAATTCCACTCTTTCTGCAACGAGGGGGGGTCATGAAAGGTTCGCATGAACAGATAGAATAATTGTTAGTTGCTAATATCTGAAATAGTGCTGATTCCTCTCATCAGCAAAAAAGAAACGAAAAGAACTACTACGACAAGAAAAATAATCCAAAGTAAAGATAGTACAAGGTTAATATCTTCACTTAGACCAATTATTGTGCCAACCTCAAACAAAATAATTCCCGAACCATTCCATATTGAATGACCAAAGATTGCGATTAGGAGGCCGGCAATAATTGACTTAGGAGGAATTATTTTTAATCGGGGCTCATTGTTTGTAATTTTATTACTAGTCTGAATCATCATCACCGAACTTTCAGTAGTATGATTTTGTTCAGACAATTTCCACCATTCCGGATTACTATTACCAATTAGAGAGGTTAATATTTGTTGAGATTTATCTCCTGAAACTGTCCAATTAATATCATCAGAAGTCTTTTTAGCATCTTCAAGTGCAGTTAACATCGTATACTCTGGGCCATCAAATCCAGACGTATCGCCGTCCATATCAACATCAATTCCTATACTTTCAATCATATTCATTGATTTGGAAGAAAGACTCTGTATCATAAAAATTACTTTCGCTTTGTTATCTGGATTACTTATCCACCAACCCAAGGCAGCGCCACTGAATGAGGTCCAAACCGCATGTCCCGGAATCGAACCAATTCCTCTAATTAATGAGGTTACAAATAAGCCTGTGAATCCCCCCCCTCCATAAGAAAGTAGAAGATATTGAAAATTTTCAGCGATAGCAAAACCTAATCCAACAGTGAAACCGACTTGAAAACCAGTCTTTGGACCTTTTATTGAAGAAATAAAGCATAAAACTGCTAAGAACTTAAAAATCTCTTCACCAATAGGAGCACTTAGAGTATAAATGATAAATTCTTCTGTTACTGAGGACCAAGATGAAGGTACTAAAGCGGGAGTTAACCAACTATTAATCAAAATTGCAGGGACACCGGCGGCCATTCCTGCAATTAACCAAGATTCAGCATCCCTCAAACGAGTCGGTAAACCAATCCAAGAATTAGATGATGACCACCAAGCATAAACTGGGATAGAAAATAAAATTAGAGTCATTGGCAGAGCCATTATTAAGGATAAAATCAAACCTAACTCACCGCCTATTATCTCAATAATTGCAATTACAAATGAAATACAAAGACAAATTACAAAAATAATCCATATCCAAAATGACGGTGGCGTATCAATTACTGAATCATCCCGAACTAAAAAACGATTCATTTTCGTAGGAATGGGAGTTTGTATTGAACCCCCCTCGGGAATTGGATGTGCAAATATACCATTTTCATCAGATGTCAATAACCTAACTTCAATAAGTTTAGGACGATGAAGAAAAATCAGAAAACCAATGCACGGAAAGGTCACGAAACTACATCCAATAACGTATAATGGTTGAGCTGTGAGGACTCCGATTAGCTGGGCAGAGAAAGCTTGAACAAGAAAAACCATAATTAATGAGTTTGCAACTAATGAAAAATACCTTCTAAAAGGTCTACTCACTCTAGATAAATGAAAATCCTTTGGAGCAGAAGTTAGGGATTTCGGCTCTAATAGACGTAGTTTCCTACCTTGATTATCGGTTACTATTCTATCCAATCTATTCACCTTGGTAGCCGCTCAGATCGCCCATCACTCGCGATACCCAAGGCATCCGGTGCGGTTCCTCATCACTGCGACAGTAATAGCGGAGAGATTGTAACATATTGGATTTACGATAAAAATTAGGCAATAGCGCCACACGAACCACAAAAAATTTCTTTACGATTATTATCTTTCTGCATACTCCATTCTCCACATGCCGGACAAGGAGGTAAGCCTCTCTCACTAGGAGCAACTAAGGGTCCGCGACGAGGCTTCTTTTTTGAGGGGCGAAACCAACCTTTTTTTGGTCTTCTAACTTTTGGCACAGTGTCACCTGTACTGCGAGATGTCCAATCATTCAAGATTGTTATCATACCGACTAGATGATTTACCATACCTCTATTGCAACTCATGGACATTACTGTACTAGGTGCGGGAGTTTCTGGAATTACTACTGCAATCAGACTCTTGGAGTCTGGATTCAAAGTCACTATCTTAACAAGAAATATGAGTCCTAATACTGTTTCTGATGTTGCAGCTGCGTGGTGGTATCCATTTCTTGCGGAACCCGTAGAGAAAACAAATAAATGGTCTTCTGAAACATTCTACGAATTAATTAGACTGAAAAATGAAGAAAATGTGGATTGTATAACTTTACGCTTAGGAAGAGAATACTTGAAAGAAAAATGTGAATTACCAGGTTGGAGTTCAGAAATCCCTCATTTCAGAATACTTGAAGATTCAGAGATTATTAATGGTTATAATTTCGGATGGGAAATTGAAGCGCCAGTTATTGAAATGAATCATTACATGCCTTGGTTACTAGCGAAATTTGAAAAATTGGGAGGGCTATATGAATTAAGAGAATTTTCTTCATTACAAGAAGTACCAGGTGAAATAATAGTCAATTGTTGCGGACTTGGTGGAAGAGATTTATGCAATGATAGAGAACTAAGGCCAGTAAGAGGCCAGGTTGTTTACATCAAACAGGATCCAGGATTTGGAAGATTTGATCAAAAACCTGAAACACTAACTTACACAATTCCTCGAAGAGATGTAACAGTTCTTGGAGGAACTGCTCAAAAAGATGATTGGGAAGAAAATATTAGACCAGAAGATACGGAAACAATTCTTTCGAAATGTGAAGAATTATGGCCCGAATTAAATAGAGATAATATTGTAGGTACTGCTGTAGGGTTGAGGCCATCTCGCTATGAAGTTAGACTGGAAGAAGAAATGATAAATGGCAAAAAAGTAATTCATAATTATGGCCATGGAGGAGCCGGAGTGACTCTTTCTTGGGGATGTGCTGATGAAATTGTCGAAATGATAAAAATCAGTATGCAGATTTAGTAGTGCTAATCACAACAGCGCCGATTTTGTATGGATCACCATTTGATGCAGGTCTCCTGTCTTCAAGTCGACCTTTCCAACCATCTTCTATTGTTCCTATAGGAATACGTATGGATGCTCCACGATCAGATACACCAAAAGAAAACTGATCAATTGATTGTGTTTCATGGAGACCGGTTAAGCGTAGCTCATTGTGAGCGCCATAAACCGACATATGTTTCTCGATATTTCTACCAAAAGCTTCACAGATATTTGTGAAAAGTGCCTCTCCACCCTCATCCCTCATTTTACCATCGCTGAAATTGACATGCATTCCTGAACCATTCCAATCACCTTGAATAGGTTTAGGATGATACTCAATATAATATCCATATTTCTCAGTCAATCTATCTAATAAATATCTAGCAACCCATAATTCGTCACCTGCTTTTTTCGCACCTTTAGCAAATATCTGAAACTCCCATTGACCGCAGGCAACCTCTTGATTGATTCCTTCAAAATTGATACCAGCCTCTAGGCACAAGTCTGCATGCTCTTCAACTAGACCTCTCCCATGAGTATTTTTTCCACCAACAGAACAGTAGTAAAGTCCCTGAGGCCCAGGATACCCACCAACTGGGAAACCTAAAGGAAGTTGTGTATCCACATCCATAATGAAATACTCCTGTTCATAACCAAACCAGAAGTCATCATCATCTTCTTCTATTGTTGCTCTACCATTACTTGGATGGGGGGTTCCGTCAGCATTCAATACTTCACACATAACAAGAAAACCGTCGATTCTCTGTGGATCCGGGTAAATAGCTACAGGCTTCAACAAACAATCTGAACTACCACCTTCTGCTTGTTTTGTGGAGGAACCATCGAATGACCACATTGGACAGTCTCCAACATCTCCAGAGAAATTTTTCTTGACTAATGTTTTGCTCCTCATATTCTGAGTAGGTTCATATCCATCTAGCCATATGTATTCGAGTTTCGCTTTATCCGTTACCATAAATGCACGACATAGTGCTAGGCTTATTATTTGTTCGATTGGCAAAATATTAGATTGTATAATACCTTATATGATAATAAAAATAAATAATATTATACATATGACTATTAATAAGTGTATTTTTTGTTAATTTGTCTTTTTAAGTTATTAGCATTAAATAGGAAATAAGGGCAAATGTATATTCTGAAAATAATATTTCTCAGAGTTGGAATGAGTTAGAAATAGTATTTTTCTACGAGAAAAAAATAAATTGAAAAAGGGAATTATGCATTATCATATGGTGGACGAGCCGAGATTTGAACTCGGGGCCTCTTCTTAGCCAAAGAAGCGCGCTTCCAAGCTGCGCCACACGCCCAATAAACATCGGACTTACGACGGCCATTTAAGGGAAATGGAGCAGGCAGGGGTATGTCCAGTGCAGGGGGAGATGAGAGAGATGACAAACTATTACCTTCTAATCCTGATTTTCCAGAAGATCTAATCCATTTATTGAAAGAAAAACTGGATAAAAAGGAAGCACCTTTTCTCAAATATCTAGGGAAAAATCTGACCCTAGTTTGGATTGATGAAAATGACTCAAGACTGGGGATGACACGTTTTGAGTATAGTGCTAATGAATTGTTTCGAAGAAGAAAGTTAAGATTGTCATGTGGGCCCGTGACTATCGGCCTTAATCCTATGTTGAATAGAGATTTGGCTCTTTACAAGCATACCCTATCTCATGAACTGTTGCACGCATCAGGTTTATTGGATCATGGAGAGATTCACGCTAACTTAGTTAGAGAGATTGCCCCTGCACCAAAGTTAGCAGATTCTTTAGTATTACAAGAAATGAGAGAAAGAGTCCTTGAAAAATTACCAGAAAGGCAGTGGATTTGTGGAGATTGTGGTTACACTTGGGAGAGGAAAAGAGTATCTATGCCGGCTAGATGTCCAAAATGTGCTAAACCATTCAAATCATGAAACGCATAATCATAATATGTCAAACGTACACGGTACAACATGGAAATACCAAGTAACATATCTGAGATAGAAGATTTGTTTGAATTAATAATTAGGGAATCTTATCCTACTCTAGGGGCAATAATTGCGATTTCTGTCTACTCTGTATTTGTATTTATTTTTTATAGAGCATTGGCAAAAAGAGATTTAATCACGCTTAATCTAAATCATTACTCAGACAATCTTTCGGGAAGATTTAAAAAATATTCTAGAACAATTTTCTTTGTCCTTCAATATATTGTCTTTGTACCGGTACTAATTACATTCTGGACTTTGGTTTTAGCAATCATATTGACTTTGTTATCTCCAGATGCTGACCACTCACGTAATGCACTAATCGCAACATCTGTGGTGGGCGCGGTAAGAATTCTTTCGTATTGGACTGAGGATTTATCTAGAGACGTAGCCAAAATGCTACCTTTCGGAGTGTTGGGTGTATTTTTAGTGGGGGATGCACAGGTCCAAATCTCCGAGATTGAAGAATTATTTAATGGATTAAATGAAATCGCGACATCTTTTATTAGTAGCCTATTTTTGATTGCTGTTTTAGAAAGTATACTTAGAAGTTTATCTGCAATAATAAGTGTATTTTCTTTGAGAAGAAAGAACCTACGTCAAAAGAAAGAAATTGCAAAAAAAATAGGGCGGACGGTCAAAGATATTAGAAGCGACATATCTGATGATGGTGCCTTAAATTACAGTGCTGGAGCAGATGTAGATCAAATGCAAGAGGTATTAGAGGACGCTGTCGATAGCCTCCTTCAGGAAAATGTTTGAGGTGTAGGGTTCATCAAAGAGATACTGCCGCGTCAGCCCAAGGGCGATTGGTGTAGTCTGGATATCATATCGGCCTTCTAAGCCGATGACATGGGTTCGAATCCTGTATCGCCCACCACTAAAGATAATTATTTCCATCATTAGAGTTATCTCTTACAATACAAATCGCTCATATAGGGGCAGTAGGTCGGCGGGCTGCATGAAGCGAGGTTCACGTGCCTGGAAGAAGCAAGGAAACCAACGCTGGAAATGGCGTAAGAAGAAACTTCGTCGCCGAAAAGCATCTAGAAAGAGAGCAAAACAGTGATTTTGCTACAATAATCATCTTTCTAGAAGTAGAAAAATTATTTTGATTTAGCATCAATAATTTTCTAAATTTTAGAAATTAAATCATTTAAAGCACTTCTTGGGTCACTGACTTTGGTGACTCCACTAGCCAAAAGTACTCCGGAAGTACCTAAATTAATTGCTGCGAATACATCATCGCCATTTTTTACACCGGCTCCGCATAAAATTCCTACACTCTCGCTAATTTCGCGTATAGCTGCGGCTGTTCCGCTAACAATTTCAGGGTCAGCAGTAGTTACTGAAATTTCACCTCCTATTAATTCAGGAGGTTCAACTGCTACATAATTAGGTTCTAATGCTGACAATGCTCTTGCTTCTTCAATATCAGCAGCACAAGCGCAAACTGTGAAATCTTCTGGAACACTGTCTAAGAGCATCGCAATGTGTTCGATAGATACTTTATGTTCTGCATGATTAATCAGAGTCCCTTTAGCACCTCTACATGCCGCTGTATCTGGGTGTAACCAACCAGTATTTGAACCAAAGTTTATTGGATCTAGATGTTGAGTCCAGACTTCTAAGTTAGGTGCTGCTGAAACGACAGAAGATAAATCAAAAGCAGATACTACCGCAACCATACGTGCATTTGTCTCTAAATCTTGCATTATTACTGCCAATTCTTCAGCAGCAACACCGTGAGCCTCTTGATAAGTTTTGAAATTAACAACGATTAGAGTGTCGTTCATAGAACTGCGAGACATAATGCCGATATGATGATGACGGACAAATTATACTATTTCGCCATGTCCTATGACCTTATCAGATATAACAGAGCCGCCTTTGATTATACTAGATTCTCCAATTAAACATCTCTGCAATTTACATCCTTCTCCAATTTTAGCCCCAGATAAAATTACACAGTCGAGAATTTCACAACCTTTACCAATAGACACATTGTTTGAAATAGATGAGCCAGTTATTTGATATGGTTCATGTATGAATGCTTTATCAGAAATCCACGTATGCTTGTCATGTATAGCACCGATTTCGAATCTTTTGTTAGAAATACAAACTTGTACTGCTTCAATAAATGACGAAGGAGTCCCAGCATCAACAAAATAGCCCTTAAATTCTAATCCAGCCATCTTCCCAGTTTTTGCGATTTCAGGAAATACTGCTCTTTCCATACTATGCTTCTCTGACGAGAGAGATTTCAATACTTCTCTTTCAATTAGATAACACCCCGCATTAATCAGGTTCGAAAACTCTGTCCCTGGTTCAGGTTTTTCTTGAAATTTTGTAATCATTCCAGAGCCATCTAAGCCACATACTCCAAACCTACTAGGATCATCTACATGCCAAAGTGAAAGAGTAACTAAAGCATTCTTTTCTTTATGATGTGCCAATAAATCATTAACATCTACACTTGAAACAAGATCTCCATTCAAAATTAAGACTGGCCCTTCGCCAGTAAGATGTTCAAAAGTCTTTGAAATTGCGCCTCCGGTCCCTAAAGGCTCATCTTCAACTGAAATTATTACCTCAAAAGGAAGATTAGATGATGAAAAGAAACTCTGCATTTCATCGACACTATAACCCGCTGCAATAATTACTCTATCAACCATTTTAGTTGGAACACATTCAACTACCCTTTCTAGAAGAGTTTTATCTAAAACTGGGAGTAACGGTTTTGCTCTTCCTTCAGTCCAAGGTCTCAACCTAGTACCAAATCCACCAGCAAGAACTACTACATCCATACTTCGCCGGATATGACAATAGATTTCAGCACTTCGTGCTTAAGATTTGAACATCGTTAGGCGCATCGTTCAAAGAGCGACTTCCACTCGGAAGGTTGAGAGTTATGGATATTCACGAGTATCAAGGAAAAATTCTGTTTAAACAAGCAGGAGTGAAAGTACAAGATGGAGTACACTGTAAAACAGTAGAAGATGCCCTTAATGCGTACGATTATTTAGATTCAAAAGTAGTAGCGGTGAAATCACAAATTCATGCCGGAGGGAGAGGGAAAGGTACTCTTTATGATCAAGAAACTGATAATCTAGTAATGGAAGGAGGAGTGAAAATAGCGTTTTCTAGAGATGAAGTTAAGGAATATGCTCAGAATATAATTGGAAGAAAACTTGTTACGAAACAAACTGGTTCAAGTGGGAAAATAGTAAATAATTTGTATGTAGAAGCTGGTTGCTCAATTGCACATGAATACTACCTGGCTTTATTGGTCGATAGAGAAGCAAAAACAATTCTAATAATGGCATCTACTGAAGGAGGAATGGACATTGAAGAAGTTGCAGAAAAAACTCCCGAGGCAATACACAAAATTTGGACGCATCCAGTGGATGGACTAAATGAAAAGGATGCTTTAGACATGGCAGATAAACTTGGACTCAGCGGTCATTCAAAACAAGATTTAGTTTCCATGTTAGAATCATTATCAAGAATGTTTATTGAAAAGGATTGTTCTATGATAGAAATTAATCCACTAGTTAAGTCAGATTCTGGAGATATGATAGCATTAGATGCAAAGGTTAGTTTCGATGATAATGCATCATTTAGGCACCCCTGGATGGAAGAAATGAGAGACCATTCAGAAGAAGAAGAAGTTGAAACTAGAGCTCATGACCATGGTCTTTCATATGTGAAACTGGATGGAAACATTGGTTGTTTAGTGAATGGTGCAGGGCTTGCAATGGCATCTATGGATGTAATAAAATTGTACGGAGGAGAACCTGCAAATTTTCTCGATATAGGCGGGGGAGCAACTAAGGAATCAATCACTGCGGCATTTGGAATAATATTGGAAGACGACAATGTTGAAGGAATATTAGTCAATATCTTTGGAGGAATCATTCAATGTGACATGGTGGCTAGAAGTGTTATTGAAGCATCGAATGAACTCGGTTTACAAGTACCCTTAGTTGTAAGGTTTTCAGGCACTAATCATATAGAAGGCAAAGAAGTATTAGATAATTGTGACTTGGATGTCCATACTTCGAGTACCCTTGCAGAAGGGGCAGAAAAAATTGTTAATCTAACAAGAGGTGAGGAATAATGTCGATTTGGATTCATGAAGATAGTAAAGTTCTAATTCAAGGCATTACAGGTAAACAAGGTACTTTTCATGGCACAAAAATGGACGAATATAATACAAATGTAGTAGGGGGAGTAACTCCTGGAAAAGGAGGACAATTTGTTGAGTTACCAAATAAGAAAGTACCAGTCTTCAATACGGTTTCTGAAGGATTAGATGAAACTGGAGCAGATGTTAGTTTGATCTATGTCCCTGCTAGATTTGCTGCCGCTGCTATTGTCGAAGCAGCAGACGCATTTCAAGAAAAAGGAGGAGGATTAATCGTCTGTATCACAGAAGGAATTCCAATTTTAGACATGATAAAGGCAGTAGCAAGAGTAGATCAATATCCTGAAGTGAGATTGATAGGCCCAAATTGCCCAGGAATAATCACTCCTGGCGATGTAGGGGGATGTAAAGCAGGAATAATGCCTGGATTCATCCATGCCAAAGGAAGGATAGGGATTGTATCGAAATCAGGTACTCTAACCTATGAAGCAGTTGCGCAAACTATGAGTGTTGGAGAAGGTCAATCAACTTGTGTTGGAATTGGAGGTGACCCAGTTAATGGCACTGGATTTATCGATTGTCTAGATGCTTTTGAAAACGACCCTCAAACAGTAGCTGTAGTGATGATTGGAGAAATCGGAGGTTCAGCAGAAGAAGAAGCCGCAGATTGGGTAGCAAAGAATATGACAAAACCAATAGTAGGATTTGTAGCAGGATCTACTGCACCTCCTGGGAAGAGAATGGGGCATGCAGGAGCTATAATTTCGGGAGGGAAAGGAACGGCGGCAGAGAAATTCAAGGCGTTTGAAAATGCTGGAATCTATGTTGCAAGAGATCCTTCTGAAATTGGAAATGTATTAGTCAGAGCGTTGAAAGATGCTGGTTTAAGATAAACTTGGATGCGAGAGTCTTAGATGCAGGAAGTGCCCTCATTGTCCATGGCAAGAGGCGAGTCAAGCGATGGCGAGTCTGAAAAAATAATAGATAACCTCTTAGAAGGGACTTCCAGATCATTTTATTTGACATTAAAAGTAACACCTAAAAAAATTCGAAGACAAATTAGTTTGATGTATTTACTGGCACGCTTAGCAGATACAATTGCAGACTCAAAGGTGGGAGAAAATAAAATTTTACTCGAATTACTGAGTGAATATAATAATAAAATACAAGATGAAAATAGAAAATTACCTGATTTTACCGATTTAGCAATTATACAGGAAGATGCTGCAGAAGCAAGGTTACTACATGAAGCAGTTATACCTGTAAATTATTTACAGAAATCAGGACAATTTACTAATTCTGATAAGATGAAAATTAAAAAATTACTTGATATCATCATTGGAGGGCAGATATTGGATTTGGAAAGATTCACTGACGCTACGGGTGAAAAAATAATTTCATTAGAAAATGAAGAGGAGTTAGATGACTACACATATCGAGTTGCAGGAAGTGTAGGAGAATTTTGGACTCATATGTCATTAGATCATCTTTTTAATATGGAAGAAAAAGAAAAGAAAATTTTATTTGAAAAGGCGGTTAACTTCGGAAAATCTTTACAGTTAATCAATATATTAAGAGATTTACCAGAGGATTTACGAATGGGGAGATGCTATATCCCTAGCCAAACTCTTCATGAGATTGAGATGACCTCAGAAGATCTTCTTGAAATGAATAATATCGAAAAATTCAGGCCATTGTATGACTCTTACATACTTAGGGCCGAAAACTATCTTGATGATGCTGTTGACTATATCAAAATGCTACCAAGAAGTCAGTTTCGACTTCGACTTTCGTGCTTGTTACCAGTACTGATAGGGCAAAGAACCTTGCAATTATTGCGCGATGGAAATATACTAGATTATAATAGGCGAATTAAGGTATTAAGACCGGAAATTAAGAAAATAATGAGGAAAGCGATTTGGCTATCAATAACCGGAATAAACCCAAAAAAAATGAATTAATTACTGATTCATAGTTTGTACATCTCAGCGTGAAGTTCAAGAGTAAATCTATTCGGCTCAATATGAAAGTAGTATGCCCGATGGACAGATTAGTGATTCCGAACCAGAGGTTATGTATGACCTTGGGAAATCTATTTCACTAGTCGGAGAAGAAAATAATTCTGTCCCCATTGAAAAAGTACGTAATGCAGTAAACGTAACTAAGGAGGCAGTTCATGCGATTAGCATTACTGCTTTAGAAACTCTTAGAGAAGGTGCTTTCTTTATGGGAGTGATTGGTTCAAGAGGAGAATTAGTAAATCCTTTTTCACATATTGACGCTGCTTTATGGTCTGAAAACAGACTTCCAGAGGACATTGTAAAATCTGCTTACGACTATTGTGAAGAATTAACTAGGAGAGAAGCAGGTAATTTTTATCATTCTTTTAAATATCTACCAGAAGAAGAAAGGAGATCTATCATGGCCTACTATGCATTTTGTAGGAGAGCGGATGACATTGCAGATGGAGATTATGTAGATTATTTCCCAGGAGGTTCTGAAGAAAATCCTGAATCAATTGATTACAGAACAAAAATTGAGAGACTGATTGATGGAGTACCAGTCCTAGAACGGTCATCATACAATGATAAAATGTCTCAGTTATTTTACTACAGAAAGAAATTATCTACTGCATATGGTAAGATGACATCAACTGACCCAATATTCATAGCATTGAAAGATACAGTAAACAAATATGGAATTTCTAGGCAATTATTAGATGATATGATTAGTGGGATGGAGGAAGATTTTCATCGAAATAGATACGAAACTTTTGAAGATCTATACTCATATTGTTACAAAGTGGCTTCAACAGTAGGACTTGTGTGCATTGAGATATATGGGTATGATGATAGAAGAGCTAGAGAATATGCGGAATCATGGGGGATTTATATGCAACTAACAAATATACTCAGAGATGTTGCGGAAGATATTGAACGTGATAGAATCTACCTTCCAATTGAAGATCTTAACCGATTCGGTATTACGGAAGAAGATTTGAGAAATGGGAAAGAAATATTGAAACATCCAGGTTGGAAACCGTTTGTAAAGGAATACATTAAGAGAGCAGATAAATATAGAGAAAGAGGAATGAAATTGTTCCCTCTACTTGACAAATCAAGTAGATATTCACCAGCCGCAATGACTACATTTTATCATTCTATAATGAAAAAAATAGATAAAAACGATGGAGATGTTTTTTCTGAAAGAACACAGTTATCAAAAACCGAAAAAATAGGTCTAGCAGGATATATTTACATTAGATTTCGTTTCTTTGCGTTATGAACAAAAAAAGACCTAATTTAGGTTGAATGATAGAAGATATATTGAGTAAAATACTTGGGAGATAGAGATATGAGGGTTGCTGTACTTCTTGAAGATAGATGTAGCCCCGAAAAATGTAATGCTGAATGTTGGGTTTTCTGCCCTCCTGTAAGGAATGGGATTGAATGTATTATCCTTGATGATTCAAGTGGTAAACCAATTATCTCAGAACCGCTTTGCATCGGTTGTGGAATATGTATTAATAAATGCCCATTTGACTCTCTGATCATTACTAATTTACCAGAAGAATTAGAAGGTGAGATGACACATAGATATGACCAGAATGGATTCAGATTGTTTAGGCTACCAGCACCTAGAGAAAAACAAGTGGTAGGAATATTGGGACCTAATGGCATGGGTAAATCTACCGCGATAAATCTGCTATCAGGTTCTATCCAACCAAACTTAGGAGACTGGACTATTAATTCGGCTGAATGGAATGATATCATTGAATCATTTCCAAGAGGAGAATTAAGAGATTACCTACAATTAGTGGCTGATGATGGAGTTAGGATTGCTGTAAAACCACAGTATATCGACAAATTACCTAAGATTTTTGATGGTAAGGCAAGAGAGCTACTTGAGAAAGTTGACGAAAGAGGCGATTTAATCGAGTATGCAGAATTATTGGCAATCACACATATATTAGATAGAAATATAGGACAATTATCTGGTGGAGAATTGCAAAGAGTAGCAATATGTGCAACCATGTTGAAAGAGGCAGAAGTGTATTTCTTTGACGAGCCTTCATCATATCTCGATATTCATGAAAGGATGAGAATTGTAAAAATCATACAAAATTTAGCAGAAATGGGTAAAAGAGTAATTGTAGTTGAGCACGATTTGGCTATTCTCGATGTTCTATGTGACCTATTACATATCGTATACGGAGAGAGAGCCGCATTTGGAATATTTACACCTGCAAGATCAACTAGAAGTGCTATAAATTCATATCTTGAAGGGTTCTTGCCCGAAGAAAACGTTAGAATTAGAGACAAACCTATTCAATTCCTCAGAGGAAGAGTACGTGGAGAAGAAGTTGGTTTACCAATTTTAAAGTGGGGAGATATGGAGAAAACTTTGGGTAGTTTCCATCTAAAAACTGGAGAAGGGATGGTGAAAAGTGCGGAAGTTGTAGGAGTTGTAGGACCAAATGCAACTGGAAAAACTACAATGGTCAAAATGATTGCTGGCGAAATTGAACCGGACCAGGGATGGTGTACAATGGAAGCAAAAGTATCATACAAACCACAACATGTTCATACTGATTTCGAAGGAACAGTGGAAGACTGGTTAAACACTGAATTAGGACATAAATGGAGAACTGGAGAATTCCATACGCAAGTTGTTAGGCCATTACAGGTTGACCAATTATTAGGACTGAAGGCAAAGAAGCTTTCTGGTGGAGAATTACAAGCAGTGAGTATCGTAATTTGTCTGGGTAAAGAGGCTGATTTGTACCTACTTGATGAGCCAAGTGCCCATCTTGATGCTAATGCAAGAATGGAAGCCGCAAAGGCAATCAGAAGAACCATGGAAAGTAACGAAAAGGCGGCTATGGTAATCGATCACGACATTTACTTTATCGATATTGTGAGTGACTCGCTTTTAGTCTTCGATGGCATAGGAGGAAAGTCTGGAAATGCTATCGGACCACTCAGCCTGAGAAAAGGTATGAATAAATTTTTGAAAGATGTAAATATCACATTCAGAAGAGATCATGAATCCCATAGGCCACGTATTAACAAGCCAGATAGTAGGAAAGACCGAGAACAAAAGATTGCTGGAGAATACTTCTATCTGGAATAACTTAGACCATTGGATTCTTGAATGATGGTTGAAACCAAGTAACATGGCAGACGAGGTTGACGAGTCGATAGAGGAGTTATCTGAGGGAAACAAATCAGAAGAAACTGAAATTATTGACCCGATAAAAGTTCTTGAATCAAAGGTTGAAGAATTAGAAAAAGAAAAACAATATTCGACTGCTGAAATGGTAAATCTAAGACAACGATATGCTAGAGAAAGAAATACCTTAGTGAAATTCTCTAGTATGAATCTATCTTCAAAGATTCTTCCGGTATTAGATAATTTAGAGAAAGCAATTTCAATTGAGAATAGTCAAACAGAGAAAATTCTTGAGGGAGTAACTATGACTATGGAAACCTTGAAGACAGTTCTAGAAAATGAAGGAGTGATAAAAATCGATGCTTTAGAACAAATATTTAATCCATCATTTATGGAAGCAATAGCAGTAATTCCTGTACCTGAGGGAAAAGAACCCGGCACAGTAGTGGAAGTAATTGAAGAGGGATATATGTTCCATGAGCGTGTATTAAGACCTGTGAAAGTTATTGTTTCTGAAGAATAATATTCAAAACATAAGTACAATTCGAAAGTATATGGATAGATTTCTCGTAATTTTAATATGCGCATCTATGATGCTATCAGGATGTACCGCAATAAATGATGAGGTTTCGGATGAAATATTAGAGATTCTTGGTTGTACTGATTCTGAAGCATTAAATTTTGATGTAAATGCGACAATAAGTGATGAAAGCTGCCTCTATGATGAAACTCAAGAAATTCTTGACATCCCCCACACTGATGGCTGTGATAATACAAATCCAATACATTGTATGCTGCCTTTCCCTTCCGATGCATTTCTAATCAATGACCAAAGTACAATTACGGGTAAAAGAATACATTATTCTTCAAATACAATTCCTGGTTCTGGAACTGTTAATCCCATAGAAATACCAATTTTAAATCAAATGGATGGAGCAAGCCCTAATACACAAATTATGACAGCATTTACAATAGAACCTGACATTTCAGAGTTAGCAGGTCAATACAGTATTTCGAAAAGCTTAGAGAGTGGACATTCTACAGTTATAATGAATAAATTAACTGGGGAATTAATTGCACACTGGGTTGAACTAGATGTCAGATCCGAGGCGGACCAACCTACGATACTTCATATTAGAACAATAAAAGCATTGGAACATAACACACCTTACATTGTAATAATATCTGGTTTAACTGATGAATCTGGAGAATTAGTACCTACTCCAGAAGGTTTTGCTGCGTTAAGAGACCAAGTGATTACTTCATCAATAGATATTGAAAATAGAAGATCCGAATTTCAGAATTTATTCTCTTGGATAGATGTAAATACGGACATTTCTATTAGTCAATTACAGACTGCTTGGACTTTCCATACCTCTTCTACCGAATCAATGATCGGCCCACTAATTTCAATGAGAAATGATGCCTTGGAAAGGACTGGGGAAGGGATAAGCTGTACAGTGGAATCAAATGAATTAATTACAGAAGATGATAATGCTAGTCATTGGTTAATTTCCGGCACCTTCACTGCACCCCAATATACTGAATCGTTCTTCCCTCCCGCTTTGATTAGAAGGACATCTGCTGAAGATAGAACACCTGTTTTTGTTGAAAATAGAGAAATTCCTTTTTGGTTAGTAATACCTTACTCTGCAATAACAATTCAAGAACCTGCTGATTTGATTATTTGGGGTCATGGATTCCTTGGAAATGGGAATACTAATGCACTAAGTGGTTGGGCTAATGAAAATAATGCGGCTATGCTAGGGACTAGTTTCTACGGTTGGGCCGATGATGATTTCGCGAGTATTGAATATGCTGTGTTAAACATGCATTACTTTCAACATCAAGCAGAAAGGTTAGAACAGGCAATGATAAATCAAGTTGTCATGATAAAGACATTCATGGGAATTTGTTCCGATTTACCGGATTTCTACAATGGTGAAGATGGTTGGAAAATGATTAATACTACCAGCCCGACTTATACAGGATATTCAAATGGCGCATTGAGAGGGCCTTCAATTATAGGGTTATCACCTGATTTGAATAGAGGGGTTTTGTGGTCAGGAGGTTCATCATTTTCACATATTATTGAGAGATGTACACAGTTTGATAAATTTTATTTTATTTTCGCAAGTGAATATGGATATGATAATCAGTTAGACAGAGCAGTTGCAATGTCGATAATGCAATCACTTTGGGATTCAACTGAAACTGATACTTTCTTGAGTCTGAGAAAGGAAGGTTATAATGATGAAATACAACCATTTGAATTGATGACATTATTCTCGATTTCAGATTTACAGATTTCCAATATTTCTTCCGCGAGAATGATGAGAACTGGTGATATTGCTCTACTTAATTCCTCTACTATTACCCCCTATGGAGTAACTATTGCAGATGAAGGACATTCAGGTTCAATTGGTGTATTCTTTGATGGAGGTTATCTTCAAGCACCAGTAGGTAATGAATATGGTCAAGAGCCACATCCTGCACATGATGCAATAGGAATTTTACCAATAGCTAGAGAAATGGCATTCAATTACCTCTCTGAAGGGAAAATAGTAGATACTTGTAATGGTTATTGTGATTTTAGTCCCAATGATTTAGTTGAAAACTAACCAACAGGTTCTCCGCCTTCTCCTAAAAATGCGAGTCTCTTTAATTGATCATTTGTTATCAAGAAATCAATTATTGATTCTGGAACAGATTCGCCTAAAACCATTTTAATTGCATCTTCATCGTTAATTGTAGAAAGCATTCTAGCAGTTTCACGCACCCTCCATCCTTCAAATCGTTCTCTATGAATTAATGATGTTGAAATAACAGGCCAATTTGAAATCTCATATAATTCTGAGGAGGAAGTATCACTACTGAAAAATACTCCTTGCTTACCATGGTACCTTTCTGCATGACTTACCCAATTAGGAGGGTCTTCGATATCTGGAATAGAGACAATTGTAGCTTCAAAATTTACTTCATTATCAAGCCAAAATAATATCATCTCGATCCTTTCCGAATCTGACCAAGGATTTTTTAATGTCTGAGGTCTATTTGATGAACCAACTGCAATAATTAACTTCAGTTCAGGATTATTTTCCTTGCGATAGTTTTCAGCGGCAATTATCATGGCAGCATGCCCTTTGTGAAATGGCTGAAAACGACCTAACACAACAAAACCAGGCTCAGGTTGATTTGAGGGAGGAGGAGGTATAGGTAATTCAGTCATTTTTAAATCCCTTCTATATCATATAGTGAGTCTCCATTTAGACTCCATAGCTCATACTCTAGATACTCGCGTCCTATTAACAAACTAATATTTTTCGAGTCAAGATTATTTAGAAAAATATGTAATAATTCACTCGCACTACTATGAGAACTCATAGTAGGTAATATTCTTGGATCTTCAGAAGGCTCCATTGTTTCTCCTAATTTTTCCCTTCTATTCATCCAATCAAGAACTACCGACTCTGAGTAGGATTTTTTATCAGTTTTTGATAAAGCAGAAACGAAATCTTCCCATAATGAAAACTTAAGGAAATCATTGGTGTTAGAAATATTGTATTCTAACATTGGTTCAACGTATAAGAAAAGACGAGCATCCCAACAACGCCATTCGGAAAATGAACACCACTTCGCCATTAAGATTGTTAATTCTGCTATATTTGAATCTTTTATTGATTGGGAAAGTATTGTTTTAGACATTATTAAGTCAGAATTATTATCAGACCATTCCAGTATATCTCCTTCTAAATCAACATCAAACTCTCTATGGAATCGATTATCTAATTCAGGCCTATAATCTCTTAATGAACCATCTTCTACTTTTTGAAATAATTCTTTAAGGGACATCGACACTAATTTTTCAAAATTAGAATGGTTGACAAGATTTAGAATCACATCTGCCATGTCTGCGCCTCGGGTCTAGCCAGAGAGAAGTGTACAATGAACTATCGGTTAGGCATTCAATTGAAGAATAGATGACTGGGCCAGTCACATGAGCATCGGTTGCGATAGGGGGTATAGTTGTGGCAACAATCGATGAACAAATTAAATCTCTCGAGGAAGAAATCGGGAAAACTCAGAAAAATAAAGCCACAAATGCCCACATTGGAAAGCTGAAGGCTAAAATTGCGGCATTAAAGGCACGCAAAGAAAAGGCACAGGCTCATGCTAAATCTAGTGGCGGTGGACCCGGATTCGAGGTTAAGAAATCAGGTGATGCTTCCGTGGCTTTGGTGGGATTCCCTAGTGTTGGAAAATCAAGTCTCATCTCCCAGTTAACTGAAGTAGAATCAGAAGTAGGAAATTTCGCATTTACTACACTAACTTGCATACCTGGTTTGATGGAGCATAAAGGAGCCAAGATACAGATTCTTGACTTACCAGGATTAATCAAAGGAGCAGCGGAAGGGAAAGGAAGAGGAAAAGAAATTCTTAATGTGATCAGAGGATCAGATATGGTATTGTATGTTCTAGATCCTTTTCAAGAATCACACTTTGACATACTAGACATGGAATTATGGAGATCGGGGATGAGATTAAACCAAAAGAAACCACAAGTTTTCATAACAAGGTCGAATAAAGGGGGAATAGTGGTTAGATCTACGGTTAAACAAACAAATCTAACTCATGAAGAGATACAAGAAATTGTCAGAAGTTTCGGAATTGTTTCTGCTACAGTGACTCTGAGAACTAATGTAACTGATGACCACATTGTTGATACTTTAGCTGGAAATAGAGTTTACAGTAATGCCGTAGTAGTGATAAATAAAGTTGATTTAGCAAATGAAAAAGATATTCAAAGAACTATGGAAATGATTCCGCTCAATTGGCCAGTACTAGAGGTATCGGCAAAAACAGGTAAAGGAATCGAGAATATGAAGGATTTCGTGTTCGAAAATTTACGTTTCATGTCTGTTTTCCTAAAGCCGCAGGGTCAAGAAGCGGATTTAGTTGAGCCACTAATTATCAAAGATACATCTACAGTTAGAGATGTTTGTACAAAATTACATCGAGATTTTGTAAGAAAATTTAGATATGCCAGAGTTAAAGGGCCGAGTGGTAAATTCGATTGGCAGAGAGTTGGTCTAGATCACCTACTAAAAGACGGCGATATACTTTCAATAATACTAAGAAGATAGAAAATCTATCGAGCGATGTATTCAGTAAGTGAACGCCTACGCAGTTACATGGACGACAGGCAGAGGGACATTATCCCTATGGCTGAATTTGTAAACCTAATCAAATATCTAAAAGGTAGAATTACTCTACTAATTGGGATCTTCATTTTTGGTTTAGCATTGGGTTATCCACTTTCAGGAGATGCGATTAGTTGGCTATTGCAAGCTAATGGATACCTCCCTGAAGGAGTTGAATTAATTATTATCCAACCTATGGAGGTAATTTTACTAAGGTTAAGAATTGCAACACAAATAGGTATTGCATTGGTATTTACAATGATAATAGTAGATCTTTCATGGAATGGAAGTAAAATTATTAGTAAATCTAATAAAAACAAGATAAAAAATAATACTTCCAAACTTACCAGTTTATTTTTAGTATCCTTATCCTCAATTGGACTTGGAATAATTGGAGCTATTTATGCTCACAATATACTAATTCCCATGCTTCTTGATTTTCTAGCAAATGATGCAAGTAATGTTGGCTTAACCAACACTTGGCAATTACAATCATGGTTAGGATTTATAATCGGTCTTTTCTTTGGCTCAGTAATGAGTTTCCAAACACCTTTAGTAACATTGTTACTATTAAGAACTAAAATAATTAGTAGATCCAGTTTGATAGAAAATAGAGGGATAATTTGGTTCTTAGCCCTATTGTTAGGAGCCGTACTATCGCCACCCGACCCAATTTCTATGTTCTTAGTAGGTGGGCCAATTGTATTATTATTGGAAGTTGCATTATTGATAGATAAAATATTTACAAAATCTCAATCTTCGGAATGAATCCCTCTATTTCTAGCATCTTCTGCTTGTGCATCTAGACGCCCTTGTTCAAGATCAACCATCCGCATCATCACCGCACCAATCAAAATTAGCATAGCAATAGATAAGATACCCACTCTACTATCATACATCACAGTCATTATACCATATAATAATGGACCAATGAATGCCGCCACTTTACCGAAGAATCCAAAGAAACCAAAGAACTCCGCACTTCTGGTTTCTGGAACCATTTGGCCAAACATACTCCTTGCTAATCCTTGAGAACCACCAAGTAGCGTTCCCATTGCGCAACCGAGTATCAAGAATTGTAAACCGATAGATATGCCTAGAGGACCCCAAACATTTGAACGAACTGTGCTTGGAATGACATCAATCACGCCATCACCTAGATTAGTTGGATGATCAACTCCCACTTTAGTTGATTCACTACCATCTGAATATGCTACACTTACAGAGAATCTTGTATCTTCAAATGAATTTATTAACTCATCTAAATTTTCACTGGTCTGAGCACCTAAACTGACAGTTACAGGCTCATTATCATCATCGAATCCAGCCCATTTATAAATTTCTGCATCAGAATAATCTTCATCAATTTCAACAATTCCTACAGAAAGAAGATGGTTGAGTGCCCAATCTTGTTCATCTCCATTTTCAACCTGTGCTATAGGGAAATCAGCTAGATTTGCGTTAGGAGTATAGTGCCATACTCCTGCTTCTGCATCTTCATCCAACTGAACTTGATAATCACTATGTTGAGAATACTCTAGAGGAGCAAAAGAAAGTGCTGCGAAACAAAGTATAACCCATCCAACAAGAGAGATATTTAATGCTGATTTAGTTCCCAATTTTTTAGCAAGTCTAGTAAACATTAGTGCTGATGGCCAAGCAACAAATTGAATCGCAAGAATTGTTACAATCAAGTCGACAGTAGTTATTCCAAGCACCGTTGAGCCGAAAACTCCTCCAAGAGCAGTTACGCTGTTTATCCCATCAATGAAGAAGAAGTATGCTAACATGTAGATGAAAAGTGTCCTAAATTTTTCAACTTCTCCTAAGGTTTTTCTAAGCTCGGAAATAGCTAATTTAGCCGAATCGACAAATCCTAAAGATGGCATCTCATTTTCAATAGGAGGTTCAGGAACCCATTTGAATGTCAATAAAGCAAAGCTGTACCACCAAATACCGGATGAGGCCATGACGAAAGGAATGACCCAATCTCCAGTTAATGTCATCACCATAATTAGATGAACAAGGAGTAAGATTCCTCCACCAAGATAACCGTATGCAAATGCTAGATTAGAGATTCGGTCCATCTCGTCATCTTTACCCATATGAGGGAGAAGAGCATTGTAAAATACACCTGCTCCATTGAGACCTACGTTAGCTAACATGAAGAATACCATTAGCCATATCCACTGAGTTTCAATAGGTAGAAGTGGAGCGAATGCTAGAAGGAAAGTTGATCCAGCACCTACATATGTAAGTATCCTTAACCACCACATCTTGATTCTTCTTCTGTCGGCAATTACACCCAAAGAAGGACTGATGATTGCGATGAACAGAGTACCTATTGCCACTGCAAATGACCAAACTGCATCTCCTTGCATCTCTATAGAGCCGATGGTAGTTGTTAATCCGTTTGCCTTCAAGAATAGATATGCATACCATGCAGGTAATACTGCAACTGTTACTGAGGTTTCAAATGCTGATTTTGCCCAATCGTAAAATGCGTAACCTCTAACTTCTATTGGATTTGATTCTCGGTCAAGTTCTATTGTATCTGACATGCTCATACCTAGGCTCGCGTTGTCTTTTTGACTATTTAGCGTTGGGGCGGATTAGTCTTGGAAAAACGCTTAATTAATTATTAGATATATCTCGCAAGACATATGGACGAAGATGGCGATAAATGGATTCGTCCGAGAGAAAATACTGTCGAGGCTTTAGTTTATGGAATGAATGAATGTGATGGTATTGAATTAGACTTGAGACTATCTAAGGACAATAGACTCGTTCTCCATCATGACTCTAAAACAGAGTTTGGAGATTATCCTGAATGTTTGTCATTAGATGAATTACCAGATTATGTAGAGCCAATAGAGGATTTATTAGAACAAAAAGATTTCATTAGAAGATGGACTGAAGAAGGAGCATTCACTTGTTTTGAATTTAAATCACCTCACCCAAGTAGTGGTAAAGCAGGTGGATGGTTCAATGCAAAAGAAAGAGAAAATCACATGATGAAGATGATTGAAGAATTAAATGAAATCCTAGACCCTATTGATTTCTCGGAGAGTAGTACTGTAATTTATTCATTTGAACCGAAAATTATTTCTGCATCTAAAAAAGTTAAAACTAAACTGAAATTTAGTAGATTGAGACCACATATACGCTCATGGGGAAATTGGACATCGCAGAGAATCGTGGCTACACCATCATTTATCCTCAATTCACTACCTCGTTTAATGGACAAGCAGAGAAGAGAAAATTCTCCTATGCTACCATGTTCTCTACAATATCTTAAAGGAATTGAAAGTAACCTAAGTTTAGGTAGAACTGTAGGCTTGGAAGGGAAAAAATTAGAAAGATTGACTAAATATAGAAAAGGATATCCGGTTTATGTTTGGCCTTCGAAATCCAATTCAGAGAGAATGCTTCTAGATGCGGGGCTAACTGGACTTACTGATGACCTTGCACCAACTTCAGTAACCCTTGAGTCAGGACATGCTAGATGGACAAAACCTGCTACACAACCACTAACTAAAGAACAACGTGTAGATTTGGACGGAACTCCAATCGAACAACATTTCTCAAAAGTTAATGAAATGAAAAAAGAGGTTACCCCTTGGCATGAGCTTACTGAAAAAGAGAGGATTAATTTCATTTCTAGTTGGAAGAAAAAATGGTCATGGGATAGAGAAATTAATGCATTAATGAAAGAAACCTCGGCATCCAGCTTACCTTGGGAGGCTCCCAGAATAATTGGCCATAGAGGTACAGGGAAATCTCATAAAAATGGATCTTCGTGATTATTCTATTCTTCTAAGGGGTTGATTCTTAGGGATATATTTAGGCCTGTAAATAGGAGTCCCTCTACCGTCTCTAGCATTCCTCTCATCAAGTATCTGAGCACTTATACCGGCAACTCTCGCCCAACCGAAGAAGGTAGTATAATATTCAGGCATTCGGAAACCAACTGAATGAAGTAAACTTCCACTTGCAATGTCTACATTAGGATAAGGATTACTTATCTTAGGAATTTCACTAAGAATTGGGGGTATAACTTCTCTCAATGCTCTTGCTATCTTGAAATATTCATGATCTGGACATATTTCATCACCTAATTCAAACAATAAGCGCGCACGAGGATCTTCGGCTCTCAATACTCCATGCCCAAAACCATAAATTTTCCTGCGATTAGCCAACTCAGTACGGACGAAATCTTCAATTTCTTTATGATCGGAGGTTCCAATTCTTTTGACAAATTCTAAACAGGCTTGATTGGCTTGACCATGTAAAGGCCCTGAAAGAGCATTCATTGCGCTCGAAATTGAAGAGTAGACAGAGGCCCATCCTGAAGCAACTGCTTTACCGGAAAATGTCGAAAGATTACCGCCACCATGATCCATATGAAGAATGAAAAAGAATCTTAGTACTCTTTCAATATCGCGGGCTTGTTCACCTTCAAAACCCATCATATGGACAAAGTTTTCAACTAATCCTAAACCGGGTTTGCGTGGCTTCAGTTTCTCTTTTTCACCGCCTCTTAAACGAAAAATTCTAGCCATAACTTCAGGCATTCTAGCAATAAGATTCATTGCGTCAGCCCTTGTATCACCTGTTTTTTCTGCCGTCCCTAAAGCCATTATACCGATTGAAAGCCATTCCATAGGATGGCCACTACCTGGTGTTAGAGATTCTAAAACTCTGAGCGCACCTGTAGGGATATTTTCGCCTCTTTGTGTTAATTCCGCACGAAACTCTTCTGATTCTTCTTCAGTTGGTAATCTCTTATTGAATAGTAAAAATATCACATCTTCTTCTTCCATATCTACTAAATCTTCAACAGGATATCCAACATAGTGAACTCCTTCATAAGGATCAACGAAAGAAGTCTGACAAGTACCTACAGGGACTCCTCTTAGCCCTGAATCTAGATTCTTATCAGTAATCGAAAATAATACTTCATCATCTGCCATCTAGTACCACAAAACATTGTCCCAATATGGTCAAGTGATAATATCTCCGTCATTAAGTTTAGAAAATGACCTCATCAGATTCAGATTATTAATGATGTTTTATTTCAAAATCACCCGTAATAGTGAAAGATGATGTATTGTGAGAATATATTATGTCTAAATGGCGCGAACGTCTCAATGATTATGATGACGAACATAGACATATGCTAGAAGGTGGCTCTATTAGTCAACTATTTTTGAGCTATTCTTTATCATTCTCACATCCAGTTTTTGTAGGCATTGTTTATGCTATTATGATAAATTTAACGTTACTATTACCAATATTTTATGATGGCAATGCAGACTCCGAAGGGTTTTCTAACATCTTACAGAAATGGACCAATCAAAGTTTGATAATCTTACTATTATGTGCATCTTTAGGCGCCATCTCAGCTATCATCTCATCTCTAGTTAGGTGGCCACCTGTAAGACTTGAGAGAAGGAGGAGATATCTCTACCCGTTACCCTTCATTGGATTCTTAATCACTACAATTGCAATAATTTTTTCGACTTCTGAAGAATTGAAAATTATAGGTTATTTCGTCTTATTAGCTCCAGGTCCGCTATATATCCAGATTTCATATGCTCCTAGATGGAGAATGATTGAAAGAATCGACAGAGACTTAGACCCATTTGAAGGTATGAAGAAAACAATATTCCGTGAAAATAAAAATGAGGAGTTAATCGAACAAAATTATGACGAGATAGAAAATGCCATAGAAGAATTAGATTCATGAATCTAGTGAAATATAATTAACTTGTGAAACTGCAACTAATTTATCATCCATATCATATATTTCTGCCTCTGCTAAACTTAAGTTACGACCTGCCTTAATTACTTTAGCGACACATCGAACATCCGTCTTACAAGGTCGTAAAAATCGAATATTGAAGTCTGTAGTGGCAACTTTACGCTCTGAACCAATTTTTGTTAATATTGACCAGCATGTGATGCTATCTGCAATAGTAGCAAGAATTCCCCCATGGAATGTTTCAAAAATTCCATCCCACATAGTGTCTCTAGGAATAAAAGCCTCACATTCACCTTTATCGAGTCTTAAGATTTGCATATTCAAAGTTTCAGTAATTGGAACTGAATTAATTCTTTCCAACATTGAATCAATTGCTTCTTTTTCTAAAGTTGATGTTTGAACCATTAAATCACCTCATATTAATTTCAGCCGAGGACCTATTCGTTCTAATATTCCAAGTACATTATCTAAATCCTCACGACTTAGCCCAGCGGACATTTGTGTTCTGACTCTGGCCTTATCCCTAGCGACCATTGGAAATACTATGGCTCCTGCCATGATATTATTTTTACTAAGTTCTTCAGATAATTGCTTAGCCACAAGAGATTCTCCACACATTATAGGTATAATTGGAGTTTGGGAAGAACCAGTGTCAAAACCTAATGATTGTAATTCTTTACGGAAATAATTTGTATTTTCCCAAAGCCTTGAATGGTGTTCTGGCTCACTCATAAGAACCTGAATGGCAGCCTTTTGTGCAGCAGCCACCCCTGGTGGCTGGCTACCTGATAAAAGCCAAGATCTAGAATGATTTAATGCGTGATTTCTAACTTCTTCAGAACCTGCGAGAATCCCCCCTTGAACTCCTAGTGCTTTTGAAAATGAGCCTACTTCAAAGTCAACTTTACCTTGTAAATTGAAATGATCTACAATTCCTGCGCCTTTTTCACCTAAGACTCCTTCTCCATGACAATCATCGACATAAACCATTGAATCATATTCTTCTGCTAACTTACTGACTTCATCTAATGGAGCTATATCTCCATCCATTGAAAAAACACCATCTGTAATAATTAATTTTCTCTCTGCATCGGAATTTGCCTTGAGAACTGCCTCTAACTCACCCATGTCATTATGTGAATAAACGCCTCTGCGCGCTTTTGTTAGCCTCACTCCATCTATTATTGAGCCATGATTTAACTCATCGCTGATTATAATATCCTCTGGACCTCTGACTAAAGTAGGAATTAATCCTACATTAGCAGTGTAACCTGCAGAATAAATTAATGAAGATTCTACTTTCTTAAATTCGGCTACTTTTTTCTCCGCTTCAAGATGTATATCCATCGTGCCAGATATTGCCCTTACTGAACCACTACCAGCCCCATACTTACTAGTTGCAGAAATCATAGCTTCTATGACTTTGGGATGATTTGTAAGATTGAGATAATTGTTTGCAGAAAGCATAATAGTTTCTTGACCATCAATAACACATCTCGCATCATTAGAGGTTTCTAGAGTTGGCGGATTCCAATCTAAACCTTGTTTTTTTATCTCACTATAACGCAATGACATCCATGATGTATCTGCAGCCATGAACTAGCCAAGGGGATTGAGTTCATTGGTGCTTCTATGAAATGATTACTAATTTTGTTAATCGACGAGTTAAAGATTGGCACCCATACGGATATCTTGATGGCGTCAGGAGTTAGTGTAACGATACTAGGAACTGCTCAAGATGGAGGAATACCACAAGCCGGTTGCTCATGCCAAAGATGTCTAGATGCCCACAGAGATTTGAAATTAAGAAAATATCCTGTATCTCTTGGAATACTTGGAGTTGATGGAACCAAGCATATTATTGAAATTACAAAAAATCTTTCTGAACAATTAGTTATTTGGACTCCGGATAAAAATGAGTTATTTATTCCTGAGACAGTATCTATTACACATCTACATCTAGGTCATATAGAAGGGATTGGGCAATTAGGGAAACCAGTAATGGGATTAAGAGAAGTGGATGTCTATCTCAGTCCAAATAATAAGGATATTTTTGATAATAGAAGCGATATAGAATTAATGGAAGATGAGGGAAATATTCGAACACATTCTAAGAATTTTTATCGTCCTTTTGAACCAAAGGGTGGATGCGGGTTTAGCCTACAGTTTATTCCCATCCCTCATAGAAGTGAATTAGGAGACAACGCCGCGATAATTATCAAAGCAGAGGAGAAAAGCATCCTCTTTATGCCGGATCAAGACTCATGGGGCGACACATTGGATTATCATTCGAAAGATAACATTAGAGATTTTTTGAAAATGTTTGATATTGATGAAGCATTAATTGATGGGACATTTTGGAGTATGGATGAATTACCGAGAAGAGATATTTCTAAAATACCGCATCCAACAATACAAGAAACTATTCAACTTCTAGGTAGGAAAAGGAAAGGTGACCCTGAAATCTCATTTTTACATCTAAATCATTCAAATCCAGTTAATGATTTAGGTTCAGAGCAAAGAAAAGTTGTTGAAGGAAATGGATGGAAAATCTCTGAAATGGGTGATGTACTGAAATTATAGGATATTCTAGCGGCAATCCTCTTGAATAAACAATTGGGCGCACAATCATGCACCTATCAGGGAAAGTGTCGAGTGGACTCGGAAGAGCGCATGTATTCATGGCTCAACCTCATTATCAAGAACAATTCAAGAAAGTTCTCCAAGTTAGTGCATGGCCAGGGACCTTGAATCTTGACATGGATAATTCAAGCCTTAAAGATTATCAAAATCTAAGGATATTATCAGGTCTTGAGAAAGGAGAGGTTACGCTAAAGGCCAATCCATTTAGGATCAAAGGTTTCGAAAGAGATGGGAAATCTTTTGGAGGTGCTACAGCTTTTCTGGCGAAAATATCTTCAGATAATAAAAATTGGATTGATTGCGCTATATTAATTCCTGATTTGACGAGACACACTGAAACCGCTGAAGTAATTTCAGGTTCGTTTCTAAGAGAATCGCTACCATGTAAAGATGGAGATAGATTAGAAATCAAGCTATATTAAGAGAATTTTCCCAATCTCTTTCAATTAAAAGCCCCATTTCCAATTTAGCCATTGATAACCATCTCTTGAATCGGTGCTTTTTTTCTGGTGGAATAGAAAAACCAGTAGTATCTGGCTCGCATTCTAAACCCATTCTCTCAGAATATTGATGTTCAATTGACCAAAGTATTAGTCCATTTGAAGCAGCCCTACCAAGATCTACCGAAACATCTGGATTTTCTAATGCTGATTTGAATAAATCAAAATCTATTCTTCCAGTTGCAACTCCAGTAATTGCAGCTGCAAGTCTTCTAACCTGATTCCATAGGAAAGCCTCTGAACTTAGACAAAATCCAATAATTCTCCCATCTGACGAAAACCATGGTTTACAAAAATCAATTGTACGAATTGGATTCTTATCCTCTTCTAGTTTACAAAAATTTGTAAAATTATGTGTACCAATAATTAATTGACAGGCATTAATGAATAAATCTTCATTGATTCCTGACGACCATTCTTCAATTAATTCTGTTCGATAAATGTATGTCCTATTTATCGCGGCCCTACTTCTTACATCGGAATCAACTTTAACTAAATCCCATGCACATAATCCCTCAGGAAATCGATTATTCAATACTTTTAAAATTGTTTTTTTCTCTACTTCTTCCCAAACTGTAATTGGAATGTCAATACAGGCAAGATTCATCCGAACACTAACGCCCGCATCAGTTCGACTGGACATTTCTAAACATCCATCAGTCCACCAACTGACTTTCCTTAACGCATTTTCAATCGCTCTTTGAACTGTAGGAACATCAGGCTGAATCTGTGAACCATGAAAATGGCTCCCATGATATCCGAATGCGACCATTATACGGCCGCTAGTCAATCGGAATCCCCCTATTATTCCTCAGATAGATATTCCATTGCTTCTTCAACGGAAGAGAAACCTAATCCTAGAATTGCAAATTCTATTGCAACAGGGATAAATTGTCTAGCGAATTGTTCACTACGGTCATAACCAACTTTAACATCGATAGAATCGATTAATTGTTTAGCCGCTTCATAAAGATGGAATGAAACGTCAACATCTTCAATCTTCTTACCAAGCTCAATCAATTTCTTAAACTCTCTAACAGCCATAGGGACACGATCAAACTCAATTAATGCGTTTGCGAATGCGGCTTGGTATTCAGCATTATCAGGTTCTAATCCGGCAGCTTTTCTCAGGTAAGATTGTACTTTACCCTCATTAATTCTATCATTTCCTTTTTCATCGAAATTACCATTTTCTTGGATTTCAAACATTGCTGCTTCAGCCCATCCGTGGTATCCTGCAGGATCTTTAGGATTCTCATTTACATGATTCTCGAATATTTCCATGGCACCCATGAAATCTCCTTTGGTAATGTGTTGTGCTGCAATTGTGATGACATCTTCTTCGGTCATGTGAATCCCTCTAATGTTCCCTCGATACCTTTTCATTAATAACAATGCGGAAACTTAAATTTCTATTTCAACATTATTACTATCCATCAATTCGTTAGCTAATTCATATACTGCCATCGGTTTTTTTACTCCAAATATGCATTCTGAAGGAGACATCGATAAGTCTTTTTTTGCTCTTTTGTAAAAAATAAACAATTTGATTGTTTGAATCACTCTTTGGAATCCCCCTCTTTCAGAACTTACTTTTGGTTTTAATTCTAAATCACCCTCAGTAATTGGTAATATGTTACCATATCCCACCACTTTACCTAAGTAAGATATCTGTGTTTTAAGATTAACTAATTCATCTAGTTTGAAAACTGTAATTGAATTATAAAAAAATAAAATTTTTCTGTTAATATAAACATGATTATCAGTAATAAGATATGAATAAGAAAATTGTGAAATAACTGTGTAAAGAAGGAATATTAACGAATTAATTATTCCTAAAGCCAGAAACCAAGTATCGAACCACTCGGGGACATTTAGCCCTTCTTTTCCTATTAATACTAAAATCCAATCAATTATATTTATCATAAACCAAAAAGAGGGAATCAAACCTATGATAATTAAGAAAGCAGTCGTTCGTAAATTCGATGTAGAGATATTAAGAAAATGATTAATTCTTGCAATAATTAACATTACAAGGATAAATGCAAATACATCAATTAAGTCAAATAATTGATCTATTATACGTAAAAATGTATAGCCCAAACCATCTTTTCCTTCAGCATATACTGTGTCAGCCACACGGTAGAAGATGAAATGAATAGCGAAAATTATTGCAGCGAGCACATACCTAGGTAGATATGAAAGAAATGTTGGAGAACCCATCCATATAGGTGTCTCATTATCATCAACTAGAGAGAATTTTTTCCTAGCCAAATCTTCGTCAATCAAATCTCTTGATTCAGATACAAGTTCATTCAATCAAAACACCTCTCAATGTAATAATCCCCATGAATGCTCAGCATTACCATGTATCCAAGAATAATCTTTCTTTGTACGAAGTCCTTTCTCATCTAATATTGAAATTCTCAGTAATTCTAGAGGATATTCATTGTATGTAAGGTGGCTGACCATTCCTGCACGGGTTGGTTGATCAAATGTCCATTTAGCTCGAGAGGCGGCTCTAACTTCTAAGGAAATTTTTGTTTTCTCATTCCACAAACGAACTCTGAATTTTGGCAACTTATTGCCGTCATTATCAATTAAAATTTCTTCCCCATCATCAGGCTCAAGTAACTCTACTTCACAATTTTTAAATTCTTCAGTGCCGTCTCTTTTAGCATCATGGAAAATACCCGAACCAATTTTTGGATTTCTAAAAATATCTCTCAATTTCCAAGGTTTATCATCCAAATTTAAACATGAAAATGAGAGATGCGGCATAAACCAATCTAAATAGGACCCATCATCAAAATGTAACATACCCCAAAACCACGGGAGTGTTGGCGCCTGAACACTAACTTTCTGAAAGTAACCAGTGCCCTCAAATTCCTGCCCATCTATTACAATAGAGGCTTTAGTGCCCTGAATTCTCAATATATCATACCCCATATTAGAAAAGAAAACATTGTTCTTATATGTCAATTTACTTGGTGGACCCCACCAAGGAGTAAGTTCTGCCTTAATTGATTTAGGAGCCCCATTTTTTTGTGCCGCTTCATCACTAGTCAAGTTCAGCCAAAATTTCTTGTTCCCTTCAGTTAAGCCGAGAGATAAATCATCATCAACTAGCGGGATAACAGCTCCAGAACCTTCACCAGAACCTTTGGTAGGCCATAACGGATGTTTATCATCTAAAGATACCATTTTGCACTCTTTCATAATTAAAGGCTCATGCATTTCTTTGCCATCATACCACCATGAACATACCATTCCCGGGACTACATGCCCATTATGTTCATCAACCCTCATCCTCGAACCTGGTTTCCACCAATGATCATTAACACGAATTGCAGGTGTCTCTTTAGAAGACCACAGGACCATTAATTGTCTAGAACGAGAGGGATTATCGGGGTCTGGGATGAATAATATTACCCACCACCACCACCAAGAAAGACGAGGCAATGATGGCATAATATCTAAACGCCATAATGATGAATAATCACCAGAAAATCTTTTTATTTCATCTTTCATAAAAAAACCTTACATTATTTCCTTTTTTCTAAAAATTAATTGTCCAATCAAAATCATACTTACGCTGAAGACGAGTATGAAAACCACGCTTATTATCAATGCGATGAATGGGCTTCCAGTACCTAGAGTATGAACAGGTGGGTGCCAGAAAAAGGAAATCCCTGTTTCTAGACCGAACGCATCCGATTTTTGTTGCAAAGTTATGGTATCACTCCATGCAATCATTACTGTAGCGTCAATAATCTGAATCGCCCAATGCGAAATAGATAACATAGTGATACTAGAATTAGGAATGGTGATGGTAAAAAGACCCATTAAAAATTCCCATATACCGAATAGGATACAAAGATAGACCCCATATCTAGGTAGAACTAAGCCGACTGTGTTGAAAACTGAACCATATGCTGTCAAGACTAAGATTGTAGAAAGTGATATTCCTAACCAAACTGGATAATCTGAAAGTCGAATTATTGATTCTCCGGGTCCGATAATTGAAGTGATAAATGCTATTATAAAGGTTAAAATCACTATATATGACACAACAATTGCTAGATAACCTAGTAATCGATATAGAATAAACTCCCCTCTATGAATTGGTTTTGAAAGAAGATAGTGTAAAGTTCCATTCTCAGATTCATCCCTTACTAATCCTAATGCCAAAAATAAGGGGAGAAATAGCCCCAATATCATTACAAATGCTATTTTTCCAGTTCCTATAATGAAAGTTCTATGGCTTGATTCACCAATAAGTAGAGAATCATCCGGATCTTCATCTACATTATCATCTGCTCGGATGCTAACCAGATTACCATTCAGATCATATGTCCACTGGACATCGCAATATATTCCATTCCTATTATCATCATTAGGGCTACTTTCATCGATATAATCCTCCTTTAGGCAATCGCCATCATCATCAAATCCTTGGGAGCTAGAAATCTCTGAACCATCCCAATCAATATCATCTTCATCAATGTACATTGATTTAGGATGCTTTTCAACAAAAAATGACTCTGTAAGATAACCCCATTCTGTATTCCATCCTGGTTCAACAAAGAAATCGCCTTCACCAATAAAAATCGCTCCAAACATAACATAGGTCCCATTTTCGTAAAGACAATAATTTCTACTTAAGGAACCCCAGTCGAATGCTTCAAAAGGATCATCCGACAGACCCGCATCTTCACAAATGATTGGTTCCAGATTCCAATCAATCCAATCGCCGTCCCAGAAAAATGGGTTCTCAGTTTCTGTATCAACCCAAGTAGGAGTAAAATAACCCCATGCAGAAAACCAAGTATGGTTACCATAATGATTTCTAGGTTGGTCATTCCAGTCAACATCTCCTTGATAGATATACTCAGTTGAACCAGGGAAATTTGATTCGTCGTAATCACTAGTCCCATAGATTCTTTCCTGCCCCAATGGGTAACCATCATTATCCCAATCTTCACTATCTCCATCGTTGTCAACGGGTTCGAATTCTTCTCTAATGGAATCGATATAGAAGATAAGTAGAAGTGATATTAATAGAACACCAACACCCAAAACAACCCAGGTAGAAATTCGATTACGAAGCTGTCGAATTGTTAGTTCTGTAATGGCTCCTGCCTTTCTATCAAGTTGAGTCCAAACAGTAGTTGATAGATTCCTACCTTGCTTGTCTATTTCTTCCATTTAATTAACCTCCAATCAAATACTCTAATAGGGAATCTAAATTATCATCGGGATTATCAATTCTTGATACCTTCACCTTAGACTCAACAATTACTCGAGGTAAAACTGAATGTGCTGCCGATAAATCATTAGTTTGTATTTCTAACTTACCTTCTTCAGGGAATCTAACGCCAAAAATTGGTTCTTCACTGATAAATGCATTAGCTAATTTTCTCGGTTCTTCAGTTGTGATCATAATTCTATGAGGATGTTTATCCAACAAATCCCTAATAGCATAAATATTCCCTAGAGCCAATAATCTTCCATTGTGTAAGATTACTATTTGCTCAGTAATTCTCTCAATCTCTTCAAGGATATGGCTTGAAACTAATACTGTTTTACCTTGATTCCCTAGTTCTTTTATCACATTCATAATACTAGTTCTTGCAATAGGATCGCAGCCATGTAGAGGCTCATCTAATATTATTAAATCTGGATCATGAACTAAAGCATGTGCAATCTTGACTCTCTGTCTCATTCCTTTGCTGTATTTACCAATTTCTTTATGACGAACATCATAGAGATCAACGAATTTTAATACATGCTCCGCTCTAGATTCGGCTTCGTTACGAGTCATTCCATGTAATCTAGCCAAAGTGGAAACAAAATCTAGACCAGTCATCCAATCATAGAGTCGCTCTGATTCACTAACGTAACCTATTCTTCGATAAGGAGAAGTGTCCTCCCAAGGATCGATTCCAAATAACTTAACGCTGCCTTGGCTGGGTTTAATCCTACCCATTAATAATTTGAATAAAGTTGACTTACCTGCGCCATTAGGGCCTAATACTCCTGTGACTCCACCTTCTATGGCTAAAGATACATCATTAATTCCTATTACTTGCCCATACCACTTTGAAACATTTTCAACTAGTATTGAAGGTACTTTATTTCCATCACTCATTCTCTAGTAACCTCCAGCGAACTTACTCTAGAAATTAATACAAAAATAGATACTAAATTCATTAAAATTATAGATACGATAGATAAGGACAAAGAATGAGAATAATTTAGTTCTAAGCCCAACATCCACTGACCGAAATGGGCTAGGCAATCGTAAGGACTCAAAATGTATAAAATCGAAGTTTCAAACTGTAGATCTATCAATAAAGCGACCAATTTAGTTCCGTAAATAATGCTCAAAAATGCTATAGCAGAGAAAAAACGACTTTGGCTGATACTGGACAAAGCAAGTCCTATAGAAGTATATGTAATAACCAGCACAATACTACATATCAGTCCGGCTAAGAACATAGGTAATGTGTCAATCAAAAAGCCCCAACCTTCACCTTTGAAAACTATGGCCAAAGTGTAGTACGACATATATGAAAAGATAATTACAAATCCTAAAACTACGGCGACACTAAGATATTTCATCATTGTGTAATCCACTCTAGTAACAGGTCTAGAAAAATATATTGCACTAGTCCCATTTCTTCTATCATCAGAAATCATTCCCCCAACAACTAGTGCTGTTAAAAGAGGCCAATAACATAAATTTCTTGGGAAATAACCCAATACTTGCCCCCAAAGATTGCTCCTATTAATGCCCCACATTTTGTCAATAAATCCATCAGGACCAGACCCAAATAGTGATGAGAAGAATAACATTGCAATAGGGGAAATGGCACCTATGAAAATCACTAAAATTGTTAGTCGAATGAAGGGATTATAATTACGATGACCTTTTGAAGTAAATAGACCAAATACATGATGGCGAAAAATAGCATAATTTCTAACCCATCTAGGTCCAAAATCACCATCCCATGGGCGATAATTTTGTTCAAATATTTCACCTATGGATGCCTCTCTCTTGGCAGTAATTGCAAAAAGATCTTCATCTCCGTCATCTGAACCATAAGCGGCTTCCATTCGAGTTTGACCGCCATCTAAATCTATGATTTTATCACTAATTATTTCCACCTCCAGTGTGTTCCGAAGTCATCAAGTCAGAAGTTGTCTTTACTTCAGCCCCTAACTTATCCATAATTAGTAGGAAAATATCCTCTAAATCAGGTTCATACTCCTCCATTCTACGAATCTGCACTCCACTCTCAACCGCGCATTCTAAGATAATAGAGATTGTATCTTCTGATTCAACTTTAACTCTAATAATTCTACCTAAACGTCGAACAGATAACCCTCGAGATTCTAAAGAATTTTGCATATTAGAAGAACCACCCCAAACAGAAATCTCTATTTCTTCATCTACTTGCCTTGCCAACTCTTCAATTCGACTATGAACCACTATTTTACCCTTATAAATCATTACAATACTGTCACAAACTTCCTGAATATCATCCATAACATGGCCGCTCATTAATACAGTCCTATTTCCTTGTTCGACTGTATTTCTTAAAGTCTGCAACATGAATTCTCTTGAGCGTTGATCAAGTCCATTTGTTGGTTCATCACAAATCAATATCTCAGGGTCATGAATTAAAGCACAAGCTAGTTTAGCAGCTTGTTTCATTCCAGTACTAAATGTCCCTGTTTTCCTGTATCTCTGGTCTTTAAGGCCTACATATTCCAATACTTCATGGGCTCTTTGAGTTGCATGTGCTGGATTCATACCAATTAATTCTCCAGAATAACGTACTTGATCGAGAGCTGTTAATTCAGGATCTAATGAGTCATATTCTGGCATATATCCTATTTTAGAACGTATGAGGTCACCCTGCGTTCTAATATCATATCCTAACACCTTACCGTGACCAGATGTAGTTGTAATAAGTCCTAAAATACATTTGAAAAATGTAGATTTACCAGCTCCGTTAGGGCCTAGAATTCCAATAGCACCAGATTCTAACTTAAGATTAAGTCCTTCCAAAGCGACATGAGGACCATACATCTTCACTAAGTCTGTGGTTTCAATGACTAATTCATTACCAGAAATATCAGTCATTAAATCACCTTCGCACTGCGAGTATCATAACTTCGTTATAATACACGTTCTTGAATTAATCCCCTACAAGACCTGATTAATTTTTTTTATTTTTTAATGCACCATCACGGACTCTTACGGCGATACCTTTTGTCATGAACGCCATATCTCGAGCTGATGTTAAAGGGATGCCATGCGCTACTAATTCTCCATTTGAATCTACAACAAGGCACGGCTGACCCGGAATTAAATGTGGGTCCGCTCCAAGAACATACCCTTGCATTACATTCCTACCCTGGCCTACAAATGGAATCGCGTCGTCAACAATCATTACCTTTGCAATACCTGGATGATCTATCTCCTCGCCGTCATATTCTACTCCAAAATGAATAGGAGTTGTAGGGGAGAATTCATTAATCATTCTGGCACCATTAATTGTTAGTGAAATACCACCATCATTCAGCCTAGGAGATATTATATGAACCCCTTCTGAATATACATTGACCATTCTTTTTGTTTTCGACTTTCGCGAAGTCATTTTCGAGGTCATCTTACAACCTATTAATGGAGAAAGTCCATTTAGAATCGATAATTTATCAACTATAGAACATCTGTCAATCCAATCATATATCTCTTCCTTCCCTTCTATCTCTAATTCAGTATTTGGGCCCGGAGTAATTCTAATGAAAGGAAGATCAGATAAATCTAATTCTATTAGTTCATCAAAAATCTCATCTTCATCCAATGGAGAGTTCCATATGTCATCTGAACCATCAATATGAGACCATGGAGACACATCTTCCAAACTATAAGGAATTAGACCTATTGGCGTAGAGATAAGTATTATTGATTCAGGAATCTCTTCAAGTAATGATACTATAGTATGTAGTGAGCTCTCTCTCCAAGGTGGGCAGGCTCCTTCGATTATGACTACTCTCTTAGGATCAGTAAGAGAACCATTCCACCAAGAACCTGGAATTCTCCACCTAAGTGCTAGTAAAGATTTAAAATGAAGAATATGGGGTCTTTCATCTATGTCTTCTACTAGGTTTTCACCACCCTTTCTAACAGGATTGGTAGAAGAAATCATCCTTAGCGATGAGACTCCAACTGGTCCATCATCAGGTTCTTCTAGTTGGTCAAGAACCCAAAGAAATGCCTCTCTTAATTGTGCTGAAGAATGACTCCTTTCTTCCGCTAACTGCCAAATTTTACCATTCCTTATGGCTTCACGGCAGCGAGCTAATTCAGATTGGGTGACTTCTAAATTGTGCCTAGCAAGAACTTTTTCACGTTGTTTACTATCTAATGACCTGACTTCTTCAGGAGTCCAATTAAATAATTCAGAAGAACTACATGGCCATTCAGTGATTTCATCTAAACGGACTGTGCCAGTGGGTGTCAATAGTCTGTTACCTCGAGCAAAAAGCGCATAGGCAGCAGAATCAAAAATATCTACACCTAATGCTATTGACATTGGGAATAGCAATGGGTGGCCACAACCAAACAGATGAACAGGCCTATTTGGAGGAAGTGTAGATTTAGCAGAAAGAAGAATACTGAATAAGTCCCTATATCTTTGATTTTCCATTAGTGGAACGATTCCACCTATTGGATGAACCGTAAAACCTCCATCATTACCGTTTGCATCACCCATTAATTGCCCTGCTAACGCCCTTAAATCCTCATGAAGACCTCCTTGAATTGGTCCATTTAATAGTAAATCATTTTGCGCCACATCTAATGAAATTGAAGCCCTTTCTGCAGTAATTTCTACTGCAGACTCAATCTCCTCTCGGCTCATATCGGGTCTACCAAAAACATCAAGCATTGTCCCAATGTCTACACCAATATCTCTTTGAAATTTGACAATCTCCTCAACTCCAACTTCTACATCACCATAAACATATGATTGAAAAGTCCCCGAGTCAGTAACTATAACTCCGGGAAAGTCGATTAATTGATGTACTCCGTTTTCTAAAGCCGAACTGCTCAAATCATCATGTTTCCAAATCACATAAGAGTTAGTAATCAATCCTTCAACACGGTATTTGTCCCACATTTCACGAGGTTCGATAGTCCTAATATTTGGATTCACAACTGGTAGTAACATCGGTGTATTTAGCATGCCATGATTAGTATGCAAGCGCCCTATTCTAGCCGCACCATCTTTTTGTAAAATTTCAAACTTGCCTTTGTCTTGAGGGCGGCAAGGTTCAGGATTGGGTCGTGTACTCACATCATGACTGAAGCAACTATCAGTCATCAATCCTCGCTTACGCGAGATATAACTGAAAGACTGACAACTCCTTCAATAAGTTTAATCGAAACTTGATCCCCAGTATTTACTTCTAATGTAGGATCAGATTCGAACCCATGAGCATATGGGACGTTTAGTAATGAGGCAGCAGGCAAAGTAAGAGGACATACGTCACAATTTACTATTGCCTTGGGCCCTTTGCCAGTGTAAATTAATCCCATTAATACAAATGGAGCAACTGTAGAACCAGAACCTTTTGGATAAATTAGAATTGTATCTTCTATAGCAGTTCCATCTAAGGGATGACCTTTCTCTTCGATGATGCCAGTATCTCTGTTTACATATCCCAGATATGTAATTGGGACATCAGTTACTAGAGCCTGCCCTTCAATCGACCATTCTTTTTGGCTGGGTAGACTCTTACCATTTATTTCCAAACTACCGTTTCTATACGTCTTATTGGAATGCATTGGTTTAACAATAATTGAGTCTAAAGTTGGTCTCGGAGAATCTATTAAATTAGGATTAAATGCATGTTCTACACAATCCGAAATAGTTGAAACACTGGTTGGCATTTTGTTTAAACCTGAGGTCAAATAATGCTCTGCTTTAAGTGAATTAGTAAGAATATGATTATACTTATTCCTATTATATGGAGTGACTTCTGGACATGTATCTTTCAATACTAATGCCCCGGCTTCTTCCAACAAATCTACAGTCCCATCAGATTCCAGAATATCATAATTATGACCACTGGTAAATATCCAAAGACGAGAATCGGGTATAATCCCTCCATTTTCCATTTTTGAGCGAACATAGGATGCAGTAGTTCTAACCTCTCCAACGCTGGCTTGGGGGCAACCAATTACTACAAGATCAACTATACCATTAGGTGACAATTCTTGATATCGTAATTGTAAATCATTTTCGGAGAATACTAGTTCTCCTTCATAGTTATCAATAGTTGGAGGAACAGTGGTATGTCCATCAGCCCAAAGCATAGGACAACCATAATTCGCAGCAGCTGCAGTCAATGCTTTTCTCATTTCAAAACTTGCATTATCAGGGAGTCCGGAAATATGCGGCATCATTCCCCAAGGCAACTTCCACTCAGGTCTTATCTGCTTACCAATCCAGTCACCCAAAACACTCCAATCAGAAATATTTTCCATTGAACATTTTACGGTAACGTGAATGTTTGGTACTCGATTTTTTTCGATATGAAGACCCCATAAAGGAGCCCAACCCGTTAATGCTGTTGCCAACGCTGATAATCCCGATTCTCTATTTGTAATCAAAGAAGTGTATGAATTAGAAAAACAAACCGCATTTGATTCCGCCCAAGATCCAATTCCTTCCGCTAAATCTATCCCTCTATCATAAGGGGTGCACGATAGTGTCGCCTCAATTCCAAGATTATTGTAAGCATCAATTATCTCAAATTGGTGCTTCAAGAAATCTGGATAATCTATACCCATTTCTTCCATTTTTTCTCTATCACAACCGGCTGAATTAAGTGTAGTAGGGATTGAAACTACTCCTCTATCATCTCCAGCTAAATCAGAAAGAAAACGACGAAGACCGTGCCCCCCGGTGATTACACTCACTCCAGACACATGAGAATGTTCACAACGGACGAAGTCAATCGCTCCTGCACTAGATGCAAGATCTACTACTAATCTTGCTGCTTTCTGTTTGGTTGTACCATGTTCACCCTCAAGCATTGAAATTAACTCGCTTGGCATATTCATACTCTACGGGCAGCACTGAGACTCGATAAAACATAAAGGTAAAATCATGAAAATAATCAACTTCTTTGTCTCTGGGCTTCTATAGCGACATAACTTAATGGAGCCTGTAAATTAAAGGAAGGAACAAAACCGGACATGGGAATTCTAATAATATCATCAGATTGTTCTAAAATTTGCTCAGGTATGCCATTTCGCTCCCCTCCTACAACTAGAACAATATTCCCAGTCATATCAATATCCCAAGGTGCTGACTCGCCGACATCTTCTACAGAGATTATCTTGAAACCATAATCTTTAGCCATTAATATTGATTCTAAACCAGAAGTCCAGAAAACAGGTAAGAACCTATGAGCTTTCATTGAAGCACGTTTTGCTGCACTTCTTTCTTGGTTATTCAAAGAAGCATCAATGATAACTGCGTCTGAACCAGAAACTTCAGCAGTTCGAATACAAAAACCGATATTTACGGGATAAGAAGCCCCGGCAAGTAGCCAAATAAGTCCTCCTTTGGATAGTACTTCTTCTAATGAAGAATCAGGATTACGTCCGACTAAACATAGGATATTTGGAACACCTTCAGAATTAGAACGAGACATTCGCCAAAGATCATTTTCCGAACCATAAATAATCTTGATTCTTGATTTTTCTGCATGGACTATTATTTCACTAATGACTGTTGATTGAGCGCCTCTTTTGATTAGAATTAGATTCACATCCTCACCCTGTTCAATTGAAGATAAAACTTCAACTTCCCCACATCTCTGCATACTCATAATACACCCTCTGACTCTATTGCTTCTGAATAAGTTATAACTTTAATTGGGATTAATATTTCATTTCTTCTAAAAAATGGTAATTTAGTAGGGGGGTCATAAACAGCAAGAATATGATCTCCATGAGGTTGAAAATTTTCCTTAATTAGTAATTTTTTCAATCTCTGTGCTAATTTATTTACTTTTTTAGAACCATAAAAACCAGAAAATCTCATTGCTGCAATTAATCTTTCAGGGACTTTCATGATTTCAACTAATGAGTCGTTGGGCTCAGGTAACTCTGTGATAGCATATTTTGAAGGCATGGTAAATGCCATATTCATTGTTAAATTATCATGCCACATTTCCACAGGTGCGGTCATAGAAATTTTTTCGTTGGATTTATTATTACCAAAAATATATCCGGCTATAATTCTAAAATTATTCGTAGGCGTTAGTCTTTCAACTATTTTTCTTGATACTCGTGCTTGGATTACTTCTTGATAAAGTCGTATTTCAAAATTCTCATGAGCACTTACTAACTCGTACTTTGGTTCTTCCAAAGTTGCTGCCATGTACTTCCCAAGAAGTCTTTAGTATTCGTACTTTGTATCACTCTACAGAGTAATTCATAAACTAATCATTCACTTAGTTTAGAATCGATACTTTTCAGTAGGTCTCTAATTTCCATGAATACTTCTTCTGAACCTAAATTAGAGGTATGAGGGATTGGATTTGATACTAAAGAATCTCTCTGCTCGAGAACCAAATCACGGAATTGTTCAGAGTTCTTAACTCCTGTTAAGATAAATGGGGCCGCACCCGCGGTCTCAAATTGCATTCTAACAACGCCAAATGCGTTCAGTATTGGGCCTTCATGAATTGAAACATCTGTTAATTTGTCTAGAGGTATGTTCTGCTGTTTCTTGAAAAGCCATCCCATACGCATATTTACTGAACGATCAGTTAGAGCGGCCGACATATGTTCATACTGTTTTTGATGAATAATCCATCCAAATGGTAGCCAGAATATCATCACAGGTATTCCAATTACTGTTGAAAGGAGCGTTAAGTTAGTAGTCATCCACCAATAAATAATTATTTTCCTGTCAAACTCTACTGCCATTTTGTGACCGCTGTCAGCATATCCGGTTGAAGATTCCATATGAGAATGTGGAATGTGTTTATTATTTAATCTAACGATTGAACTTGAAAATAGGAATAGGTTTCATTTTATGCGAATTCATGTGATTAAATTTCAAATATATCCTCATAACATCTGCGAGTCTCTCATTGAGTTCTTTTTCTAGAGATGGGTTTTCAATTTCATTCATCGCCCACTCTAATTCTTCATATGTAGCCCCTATCTGATCTTCATCAGTCCTTCCATCATTCCAAAGTCCATCTGTCGGAGGAGCATCTTGAATAGACTGGATTATATCTAAGGACTTCGCTAGAGAATAGACTTCTGATTTGTAAAGATCTGCTATAGGCGAAATATCTACTCCACCGTCGCCATATTTTGTGAAAAAGCCAATTCCAAAATCTTCAACCTTATTCCCAGTTCCTACAACAATACCATTTTTTGAGCCTGCTAAAGCATAGAGGGTAGACATTCTGAGTCTAGCTCTAGTATTGACCATAGATAATTCAGAGACATCATAATCAGCTAACTTAGAGTATAATGTATCATATGTTTCTGATAAATCGATAATTTGACTTTCAACATTATTCCATTTTGAAACCAACCAATCTATATGTTGATTTGAAAGGTTATATTGTGATTTATCTTGTTTAATGGGCATATTAACTACCACGGTTGTTAAACCCGTTTTAGCGCACAGAGTCGATACGACTGCAGAATCAATCCCTCCAGAAACACCTACAACTAAACTAGAAATTTTATTATTTTCAGCATATTTCAAAATCCAATTTGAGATGTCGTCAGCTAAGTAATCCCAATCACTCATAATTCTCCCTCTACTTAATGGCATGAAACTCCATACTTCTTTAGACGCCAATAGTTGTATGGCCATGGAGTAATGAATCCTACGAACAACATAATCGGAATTACCCACCATGTCAATGTAGGCTCTCCCATGATTAGAATATCTGTAGCATTCATCGAGGATTCCATTGCTATCATCGAAATAAGAGACATTCCAATAGCAACTCTGAATGCTTCTCTAATTCCCCCCATCTGTTTGATTAAGATGAAGGTCTCAAGTGCGATTGAGGTCATGATTCCATTGAACATTGCAAGCATCATAATCGACATTGCAGACCAGCCAAGAGCATCAAGATAAGGGATTGATTGGAATGCAGCAATTGTACCAAAATCACCAATACTACAGCCTATCAAACACCACTTGGTATTATGAGCAGATTGTTTCCAAACACTTCCATCCCTCCAATGGAAATTTTCACCCTTTCCATCAACAGTGTAACCAGTTGACTTAATGCTAGATATCAATACTTCTTTTGATACTTTTTTGTGTTCAATTATTGCTACTCCGGATTCATGTGAAACTTCGGCAGAAATCACTCCAGTAATACTTTCAAGAGCTTTTTTCACTTTACCTGAACAACCGTCACAGGTCATTCCTCCAACATCTAAAGTTAGTGACTCTACCATCTAATTAATCGCAATAGGTCATGCCTTTTGAAGTCGTGGTTATACTCTAATCTATTTTTTACTATTAGTCACGTTCAAGAAAGCGTCTACTCTCGGCGTTCATATGACCGTACCCAAGGCAGCTGGAAATCTAGACCCAGTGGCTCTTGAGACTTCTCTAATTGAATTATGGAATAAAGAAAAAACATTCAATCAATCGATTGAAAATAGAAGATTAAAAGAATCACCATTTACGTTCCTGGAAGGTCCTCCTACTGCGAATGGTAAACCAGGAATTCATCATGTCATTTCTAGACTTTACAAAGATATGGTATGTAGATGGAAAACAATGGAAGGCCATATTGTCGAAAGAAAGGCAGGATGGGATACACATGGTTTACCAGTAGAAATTGAGGTGCAAAAACAACTTGACTTAATGTCTAATGAGGCAATAGAAAACTTTGGAATGGAAGCATTTAATCAGAAATGTAAAGAAAGTGTTTGGACTTATGAACAGGCTTGGAGAGAGATGACTGAGAGAATGGGTTTCTGGGTAGATATGGATGACCCTTATGTCACCTTACATGATGATTACATAGAATCTGCTTGGTGGTCATTGAAGCAGATGTTCGACAAAGGTCTTCTTTTCAGAGGACACAAAGTACTACCTTATTGCCCTCAAACCGGCACAAGTTATTCTAGTCATGAGGTCGCTCAGGGTTACAAAGAAGTTTCAGAGCCTGCAGTCTTCATAAAATTCAAGTTAAAGGATACTAATTCTTGCATTTTAGCTTGGACTACAACACCTTGGACTTTACCAGGGAATGTAGGTCTCGCTGTAGGACCGAAAGTAACATATTGCCGTGTTAAAATTACTGCTGAACCCTCAAATTCTTGGGAAGGTAGAGGAGGAGCTGAATTAGGAGATGAACTAATTCTAGCCAAAGATCTTCTAGGAAATGTTCTAAGACATAAGATGGAAGTTTTGGAAGAATTCCCTGGTTCTGAGTTGATTGGAAAATCCTATCAGCCATTATTCCCTGGAGCAATTGATGGTACTGATTCTAATGCATGGACAGTAGTTGGAGCGGATTTTGTTACAACAAGCGATGGTACAGGAGTTGTTCATACAGCTGTAATGTATGGAGAGGATGACTATAATCTTGGAATGAAAGAAGGTTTTCCTTCACAGCATACAGTCGGAATGGATGGAAAATTTATCAAAGGCACTCATGATAGATTAGACGGTAGATATGTGAAAGAATGTGACTCAGATATTATCGATTTATTAAATTCAAGTGGTAAACTTTACCGTGAGCACATTTACACTCATGACTACCCACATTGTTGGAGGACCGACCATCCTTTACTGTACTATGCAATGGACAGTTGGTTCGTAAAAATGACTGCAGTAAAAGAGCAAATAATTCAATATAATTCAGAAGTTGAATGGGCACCTGAGTGGACTGGAACGAAAAGAATGGGCGAATGGCTGTCTAATATCAAAGACTGGGCAATTAGTCGTGAAAGATACTGGGGTACACCACTCCCTGTATGGATATGTAATGAATGTGGAAATGAACATTGTATTGGTAGTATCGAAGAAATGATATCAATGAAGACAGATGATTCACCTACACCTCCTGAATTACATCGACCCTATGTTGATGATGTCAAACTAAATTGCAGTAATAATGATTGTTCGGGAGAGATGATTAGGGAGCCATATGTAATGGATTGTTGGTTTGATTCTGGTTGCGCATCTTTTGCCCAATGGCACTATCCGTTTGAGAATAAAGAGAAATTCGAGGGTGTTTTTCCAGTAGACTATATTTGTGAAGCTGTTGATCAGACCCGAGGATGGTTCTATTCATTACTAGCAGTATCTACTACCGTTTTCGATAATGTGGCTTACAAGAGATGTCTTTCGCTAGGCCATATTTTAGATAAAGATGGGAAGAAAATGAGTAAATCAAGAGGCAATGTAGTTAATCCTTGGGACCATTTTAACAAGGAAGGTTCTGATGCTATTAGATGGTATATGATGACGCAGAGTGCACCATGGACCCCAACAAACTTTGACCCCAATGGAGTTAGGGAATCGTATGCTAAGATGTTCCTTACTCTATGGAACGTACATAGGTTCTATTCAGATTATGCATCTTTAGACAATTTTGACCCTGAAGAAAAAGATAGTTATGTAGATATAAAAGAAAGAAGTAATTTAGATAAATGGATTCTCTCGAGAATGACAACAGTTGCCGAAAATTACCATGAAAACTTCGTTTCTTGGGACTTCCATAAAGCAGGAAGAGAACTAGAAAATTTTGTTATCAATGACTTATCTAATTGGTATGTAAGAAGATCAAGAAGAAGACTTTGGAATGAAGATGAAAGTAACGATAAGAGGTCTTGTCAACATACTCTCCATGAAGTCTTACTCACTGTCTGTAAATTAATGGCGCCAGTTTCTCCATTCATACCTGACCAAATCCATAGAGACCTAACTGGGTATTCAGTACATCTTGCAGATTGGCCTGTTGGTTCTAATTTGGTAGAGAGAAAATTACCCCCTCAAAGTTGGGTACTTGAACAAGAAATGTCATTGGTAAGAAAGTTAGCTGAGACTGGGAGAAGAGTGAGGGTTGAGGCAGGTAGAAGACAGAGATTACCTTGTAAGTCAGGTTGGATTGTTGGAGGCCCAGATATTTCAGATTTTCATGAAATATTGGCTGAAGAGTTGAATGTAGAGGAACTTACTACTGAAGAAGACCTTGACAGATTCCAAAGAATTGAAATCGCTCCAAATCGTAAATCGTTAGGTAAAAAATGTAGGCAAGATTTACCTGCAGTATTAGAATTGCTAGAAAATGCAGATCCAGATAATATTCTACTTGAAATTGAAGCTGAGATTTGTATCTTAGAGGGATATGATATAACAATGGAAGATATTGAATTGAGAAGAGTTGAGAAAGAAAACTTTGCCGCTGCAACTATATCTCTTGAAGAAATAGGCGATGTTTCATTAGTTTTGGATATGTCACTAAATGAGAATTTAGTGTCAAAAGGTCTGGCGAGAGATATAATTAGGCATGTACAAGCAAAAAGAAAAGAGAAAAATCTTGATGTTGAGGCATTAATTGAACTTAATGTATGGATTGATTCTAAAGAACAATTATTTGATAACGACTGGTCACACATACAGATTGAGACGAGAGCAGGAAATGCAAGTATTAATCAAGGTAATATTCCCAAAAAAATAGAATATTTCGAAGTTGATGGTATTGGAGTAAATTTCTCTGTTAAAGAAATAAATTAATTCTAATTATTATTATATTCACTTGGAAGAAGCAGCTCAACTGCAAATAGAGGGTCAGGATCAGTTGAATCGTGATAAGCAATAAAAGAACCACCATCAGGAAGTATACCCATACTCGCAAAATCAAATCTTATATCCGCACCTGCACCTGATGTAGAATCTAAATCTCCTTGGCCAATAAGGGTCTTTGTATCAGGGACCAATGATTCAGAAAAATCACGAACATGCCATGCAATATCGATGTCGGGCCCAGAAGAACTTTGATATCTGACATTCAAAACAAAGAGATCGTGAACTCCGCTTGAATGGAACTCCCATTCCTCAATTGCACTAGCATCACCTGACAGATCGTAGGTGTAATTTTGCCAACTTTCACCACCGTCCCAAGACATAAGATGGGTGACCATATTTGACTCGGATATTACACAATGTAGTGCGCTAGATGAATCAAAAGCACAATATTCTGAAGGAAGTGAGGAACCGTTTTGGTTTGTAGCAGACCACCAATTAAGTGATGTATCTAGATATGCGTCAGTACCATCAACGAAATAATTTGGAAAATAAAGACCCCCAGACGGGACGGGGAAAGATCTCATTTCCTTGTGGGGCTTAGTAAAGTCCCATTCAACCCCTAAATCTGAAGAAATAAGATTTACTTCAATACTATCTAAATTCCCATCTCTATCAGGGAATGGGAAATAATCATAATTTAATCCATCAGTGGATATCTGTCCTCCAACATTCTGAACTTGGTGCCAGAAATTAGAGATCACTAAACTAGCATAATCTCCGTTTCCGTAGACTCCCCCATTAATTGGGCCAATAACCTCAACTTGCCAAGATCTATCATAGAATGGTTCGGGCGTTCGATTAAAACACCAAGTCCATTCTTCATCTTCTGCGTCATATAGGAATGCATAGAATTGATCTGCTCCACTAGCACTTGGATACGGGAACCATCCCATTGAAATTAAATCGCCATTAGTTGCCTGAACAATACTTCCTTCTCCAAGCCCTTCTTGCCCTGGCAGTGTTGGTTTAGGTTCCATACAGCCAATCTGTGAGAAGATAGTTGGTTGATATTCTTGCCACGTATGCCCTCTATCTTCTGACCAAGTTGGGTATTCTCCTCCAAAATTTACAATCCATCCCTCTTTGGTCCCAGCAAGATAATGTTCACAACAATTTCCTCCTTCTTCATTACCGAATACTGCCCAAAAAGACTCTCCCCAAGTATCATTTGTTGAAGGTGAACCAACTATAAATTCTCTAGCATCTTCATGAGTTAATGGATCTTCTAGATAAATCAAGTTTTTATCCCAATCAATTTCTTCCTCAAAAATTTTGTCTGATGAATCAAGACAACCTGCCATTGCAGTGCTAAAAACTATCAAAACCACACATGTAGTTTCAATCACGGAGGGGATAGACACATTATTTCGGAGGTGATATGACTTATCGGTGCTTCGCTGTGGATTCTAAGATAGAAAAATAAAAATATTTTATTTCAATCTCCAGATAGGGCCATTAGGAGAGTCTTCAACAATTACTCCCATTGTGTTTAATTCACTTCTAATTTCATCTGCTCTATTCCAGTTTTTTTCCTCGCGAGCTGCTTTTCTCTGATTTAATAAATCATTGACTAACTCCGATATAGCGGATTTAGCAGCATTCTTCTGATTAGCGTCCTCAAGAAGATAATCGTCATCTGGAAGAAGTCCTAGAATCTCACCGGCAAAGTCTGACAACCATGATACTGAAGCACAAATTTCTTCTTCGTTATTAGAATCAATTTTATCTCTCAAATATTTAACTACGGACTGTACTTCAACAACTGCAACCCTAGTGTTGAAGTCATCATTCATTCCATTAGAAAAATTATTACTGGAAGAGATTAAGAAATCTGAATTTTCCCATGACTTCTTTCCGTATAGAGAAAGACCTTCTCCATAAACTGAAATCAGTCTTTGATAATGATTTGATGAATCTTCAAGCATTACATCGTTAAATTCAACTGGTTGCCTGTATGGTGCGTTGATTAAGCAATATCTTAATTCTAAAGGATGAACTTTGGAGATAGCATCCCTAATAGTCCAAAAGTTTCCTAATGATTTACTCATTTTTTCTCCATCAACATTAATCATGCCATTATGAATCCAGTATTGTACGACTGGATCATGATTGAGGCAACATTCAGACTGGAAAATTTCGGCCTCATGATGAGGAAATATTAGATCTGAACCCCCACCATGTATGTCGAACTTTTCACCTAAAAATTCTAGAGACATTGCAGAGCACTCAATATGCCACCCAGGTCTACCTTTACCCCATGGGCTATCCCAAGATGGTTCATTCTCCTTGGCAGACTTCCATAATGCGAAGTCTCTATGATTTCTTTTTCCAGAGCCTGTTTCTGTTACTCTACCTCCAGCACCTTCCTGAACCATTTCTAGAGTTTGGCCAGTTAATTGGCCATATTTTTCAGGTGCACTATTGATTTCGAAGTAAACACCATCAGAGGACTCATAGGCATTACCACTTGCTACCAAACTAGATATCATAGAAATTATTTCAGGTATAGTTTCAGTTACTCTTGGATATGCATCGGCGGGTAACACATTGAGTAAATTCATAACCTCAAAATAATCCTCAATATTTCTATTTGCCACTTCTAAGAAGTTAACTTCTTCATTATTTGCAATTGCTATGATTTTATCGTCAATATCAGTGAAGTTTGTGATATGATTGACCTTATAACCGCTCTTTCTAAACCACCTAACTATGATATCGAAAGCGATTGCTTGACGTGCATGACCAATGTGACTAGGCGAATATGGAGTAATCCCACAAACATAAATTCCGACTTCTCCCTCTATAAGGGGTTCAAAAATTCTTTTGACTCGGGAACGAGTATCGTACAGCCGCAGTGTCATTCTATCAAATGATGGTGGAGGTATTACAGTCATGAACCTCGCGCTGAATTTATGAACGCTTGATATAAACTAACATGTTCTATTCTTTCTGGATGCCACTGAACACCTATTCCAAAACTAAGTTCATCTAATTCAACAGCTTCAATTAAACCGTCAGGTGTAGAAAATGCAGTAACTTTTAGTGAACCAGGATCTTTAACGCCCTGGTGATGAGTTGAATTTACAATGATTTTACTCCCCATAATTTCCTCTAATTTAGAACCTGCAATAATTTCAACTCCATGCTCAGTGACGTTTCCATCCCAACCTCCGTGTTCTTCAAAACCATCAGTTTCAGGAAGATGTTGGTGTAATACCCCATTATGAATTGCACATAATAACTGGAAACCACGACAAATACAGAGCAAAGGAAGATTTTCTTTTATAGCAGATTTAATCAAAGCAATTTCTGAAATATCTTGTTCAGGATATGTTTCAAGAGTGAAATTACCATTTTCTTGACCATAAATTTCCGGACTAATGTCTGGACCGCCGGAAACAATCAATCCATCAATCCTTTCAATTATCTCTGCACTTGTCCCAGGAGGTATCAAGATAGGAATCCCTCCACATCTAACTACCATTTTGTGATATGTTGTTGGCAACACTACAGCGTCAAGTTCCCATTTAGCCCATTTAGTCGGTCTTGAGGGGCAAGTGATACCAATTACTGGGCGAGAGGTAGACAAACAGACAGCGGTAAGCTCCTAGATTAATAATCAAACTGTTTCACTGGCTAGAAACCTGAATTAATCTTTCAAATATTTCTACATGACCGCACATTTCAGGATGCCATTGTATTGAAACTAAAAATCTGCAGCTCTGCAATTCAACTGCTTCTATTAGCCCATCAGAGGTTCTACCTACTACATCCAAATCTCCAGCGTCAAACACACCCTGATGATGTCCTGAATTACCGATTACTTCTCCACCCAAGAGATCAAAAATTAGCGATTCAGGACTTAATTTAATTTTGTGATTAGACCATTTTCCTCCTGTTTCCCCGTGTTTCTCGAATCCTTTAGTTGTTGGAAGATGTTGGAATAATTTCCCACCTCTGATTGCACAAAGCAATTGATGACCTCTACAAATGCATAACATTGGCATATCTCTTTCTATAGCGCCTTCAATTAGAGACTTCTCCCATTCATCTTGCTGTTCGTTAATATCAATAGTTTTTTCATGCAATTCTTCACCATAAAGGCTGGGATTAATATCCCTTCCTCCAGATATTATCAATCCGTCTAAAACATCTAATAATTCTTCAGCATCTTCACATTCGCTGATTAAAAGAGGGATCCCCCCTGCTTCTTTAACCGCCCTAGAATAACTCTCTGGGACCATTACAACAGATTGCCCAAGAGTCTCATAATCTCTTAAATTCACTGAAGTAGTTATGCCAATTAATGGTCTCATACCTATTCACCAAGTGATTCTCTTAACTTTCTAGCATGTCTGAAAGATAGTATACCGCCTACCATGAAAATTATGCCTACTACTAGAAGAATTAGATGGGACGCTAATGTAAGATTACTAGCATCTTCAATTTGGAAAATTCTAAAGCCACCTAATACAGAAATTAAAGCTACAATCATTGAAGCGTGCATGTAATGATGTTTATTTGATTCATTTCTGATGGAAAGGAATCCAAGAATGAGTAATGGAACGCCAAAAAATGAAGGAATAAGAGCAGTAATACTGCCAGAATCACTAGCGATATAAGAAAAGAAACCCCAAAGAATCAGGATTGAACCCGAAAGCATTGCTAAATTTGGTATTGTTAGGCCAAGGAATCTAAACTCATTACTCATAGGCTTACGAGAGTGATTAAGTTTAATATTGTAATTATCAATCATTTGTTAAACTTACAGAAGAGTGAATCTCTTTGTCCCTAGCGACAATCTGTTCCCATAATAGTTCTGCTACATCTTTTACATCCATCTCTGAGCCTACTGTATCGAGACCATCTTTCACCATAACTGAACAAAATGGACAGCCGATAGCCACTGTGTCACAACCTGTTGCAGCAATTTCTTCTGCACGGATTTTGTTCACTCTTTTATCCGAATCTTCCTCCATCCACATTTGAGCACCTCCAGCCCCACAACAAAATGAATCCTTTCCATGTCTTTCAATCTCTACGTCAACTCCACCTAGAACTGATCTAGGTTCATCTATAACATCTCCAATACGACCCAAGTAACAAGGATCATGGAATGTTATGCTCTTACCTTCCTTGTCAAATTCAGGGAGTTTACCTTCTTCTTGTAACTTTGCCATAATTTCGGTATGATGGAACACTTCAAGTTCATCAGCACCATAATCTGAATATTCTTTACCTAAAGTATGGAAACAATGTGGACAAGATGCTACAATTCTTTTGACGCCTAATTCTTGGAAAGTCATAATATTAGTTTCAGCCAACATTTGGAAGAGATATTCATTCCCCGCCCTTCTTGCCGGATCTCCCGAACATCCTTCTTGCATCCCTAAAATTCCTACATCTAATCCTGCTTCTTTCATCAAAGAAATAGTTGCACGGGCTACTTTTTGATTTCTTTCATCGAAACTAGCAGCGCAACCGACGAAATAGATATATTCTGCTGGCTGACCAACTTTCACATCTAAATCAGAAGCCCAGTCTGCTCTCTCATGTGGTCCGAAACCGTAAGGATTTGAAGCGGATTCTAAATTACCCATAGCAACATTAAGTTCTTCTGGATATTCCATAGTTTCCATCATTGCATTTCTTCTTAGATCAGTCAACTTAGGGACGTGTTCAATGTAAAGTGGGCAGATATCCACACATGCATTGCAAGTTGTACATGCCCAAACTGCCTCACTAGTTATTCGTGCTAGCATAGTTTCTTCGGGATTCTCACCTTTCAATAAAATAGGGGCATGCTCATTAGCATAGTCCCTAACATCGTGGATTACCTGCATAGGGTTGAGCCCTTTCCCAGATTCGTAAGCAGGACAAACATCCTGACATCGTGCACAAGATGTACATGACCATCCATCAATAATTTGTCTCCATGTATATTGGTCGAAAGTACTAACACCAAATGAATCAATATCCAAATCTTCCAAAGGAACTGCTTTGCCACTATCATCCACGGCTAGAGGACGCATTGTTCCTAATGCATTTGTGTCATGGAAGAAAACATTTGGAATCGCCATTACTAAATGCATATGCTTAGAAACCGGAATTAATACCAAGAAGCAGCAAATTGCAAACATATGTGCCCAATAAGATGCGACTATAACACTAGAACTCAAATCTAAACTATCTGATACCCAATACCCAATGGGTTCCCAAATTGATGAAGGGTTCTCTGGAGATTCAATAATAAACGAAGTAGATGTAATAGTCAGGATTAATACAAGGATGAAATTTCCTTCTAACTGTGATTTCCCTTTGAGTTTTTCTGGAGTGAAAGCAACCCTTCTAATCAATGCAGCTGCAGCACCTATCAAAGCAGTAGTATAACCTAATTCCACCATACCATTCCACGGATTCTTGAGCATTGAAGGGAGCAAGTTTTCGGAAAAGTAATTCGCACTAGCAAGATCAAGCATGTCGCTCCCTAACATTAGGAATCCCCAAAACATGAGTACATGCATAGTTCCTGCAACTCTATCTCGAAGAACTCTTTTTTGCCCTAACCAACCAACTAGCATTTCTTTAATTCTTAAACCCCAAGAATCGAAACGATTGTCTGGAGCACCTAGCATTACCAATCTAGTTGCCTTAATAACTTGATATAAGAAAAATGAGATTGACAATCCTCCCATTAAAAGAAGGATTATCCAGCCATCTATTGGCCCATATTGCATCTCTAGAGGGTGTTCCATAATCCATTTCTCCCGACTTGGCGATAAACTAACACGCCTCGGAAGAGAAACAATACTTTCAATTAACCGATTGATAGAACATACCCAATACTAATTTCCTATGCCCTCTACCGACAGGCTGTGTCTACTGCCTTCGCACCCGGTAAGTGTATTTTGTTTGGAGAACATGCGGTTGTTTATGGACACCCTGCCGTTGCTGTTTCCATAGATTCTGGGGTTGAAATTACAATTGAAGAATCTGAGGATTGGGAAATTAATAATAGATACAATACAGATGGATTTGAAAGATTCGATCCTAACAAGCACCCACACATACAACACATCATAAAAGACCTGTTTAATTATGAAGGAAAGCCTTTGAGAATCGATGTTAAATCAGATTTATTTTCTGGAGCAGGACTTGGATCAAGTGCTGCACTTTCGAATGCGATGGGGGCAGCACTGCACCAATTTATAAAACCCAATAAAGAAATAGATTTGATTAAATTATCAAAAATAGGACATTCAGCAGAAGCTGCTACTCAAGAAGGAAGAGCTAGCCCAACTGATTCTGCAGCAAGCTCACTTGGAGGATGTGTTGTAGTTTCAGGAAAGAGAATAGACACATTGGATCATGTTTTTGACACTAGTCTTGTGACCCCTGAAGGGAAAAGAAGTTGGTCAATCCATCATGCGGAATTACATGAAAATATCAATCAATCATGGTTAGTCCTAGGTTTCACAGGACAATCTTCGCCTACAGGTAAAATGGTTTCAGGTGTTGCAGAAAGATTGAAACAAAATCCTGAACTTTATGATGAAATGGAATCAATTGAAAATATTACTATTGCAGGTCTTACTGCATTAAAAGCGGGGAATCTGGAAGCAGTTGGAATGGCAATGGACAGTTGTCATGAGAAGTTAAAAAAATTAGGAGTTAGTAGCGATTTATTAGACCTAATGGTCTCCGCGACAAGACCGCATTCATTTGGATCAAAACTTACAGGAGCAGGGGGTGGAGGATGCATGGTTGCTCTAACAGATAACCCCACTAGAGTGGCTCAAGAAATTGAATTATGTGGTGGAAAGCCATTAATCTCGAAATTCGGCTCCAGCGGGGTTCATATCAAGAAAAATGGAAATTAATTATAAATTAATTCGTTTACATGACAACTATTCTTTATAAAGTAAACATAAGTGCGAGCGATATGCTTAGTGACGAAGAACGCCTAACTGTAGTGAATGTAGTTGCATCAACAAGAGTCGCGGAAGAACTAGATCTTCCGGATATCGCAATTCAATTGAATTGTGAATACGAACCCGAACAATTCCCTGGAGTCGTTTACAGAGTGGTCGACCCAAAACTTGCAATACTGATGTTCAGATCAGGAAGAGCTGTTTGTACTGGCGGTAAAAATGAACAAAATATTCATACTGGAATCGAGAGAATGACTGCTGATTTAAGAGCAGCAGGTATCGATACATGGGACTTAAAAGATGTTGAAATAGAGGTACAAAATATGGTAGCCACATATTCCCTTTTCTACCCCGAGGATTATTATGGGACCGCTAGAATGGACGACAATAATACAAGAGTTATCGATTTAGATGGTGGAGGAATTAGAGCAGCAACAGATGAAGAAGTGGAAGCTAATGACTCAAGAATTAGAGGTATCAGAGAGGGCGAACCTCTTGCAGCACTGCCGAGGAAATTGAATCTAAATAATTTAACATTCCACTTACCTTTCGACAAAGTTGAATATGAACCAGAACAATTTCCAGGACTAATCTACAGATTAGATTATCCTAAAGTTGTATGCTTGATTTTCGGTAGCGGAAAGATGGTGATTACTGGTGCAAGACACAAGGATGAAATCCTCGAAGCTGTTCAGTTTATACAGGACGAACTTGCTGATTTGTTGTAAAACAGTTAGAGACTTGGCAATCGCGAGATTGATGAACGTCTAACCATGCGAGAGCGCTATGCGCTCTCGAGATACAGTGACTTATTCTTTAGTATTTTTACTAATATTTTCAATTTTTTCAGGTATTTACGTACCAGAAAAACATCTGCAATTAGATGAAGAAAACGAAATGAAGATTGAATCAATATCAAGAAATAATAATTTGATAGATATTCCAACTTGGAAAATTGCTGATACATGGAACTACAACGGATATCTTGATATGGTTGACTTTATTGTCGATTCTGGTGTAAATACTAACTTACAGACATTGACTGGGACACTTGTAAGTACTGTAACAGATATTTATCTCACAACAGTGGATAACAGTTCTAGCTTAGTTTACAAAGTAGAATCTCAAGGCTATTATGAAGCAAATAATATCGATTTAGATGGTCAACCAGGAGACTTGGAAGTCAATATGGATACTGTTTCAATAATTAGGGCTTCTGATTTAGCAACTGTATCTCAGGAAGCAACAATCGATATTAATTTCTGTAGAGATTTTCTTTGGTGGTGTGTTGACGTTTCAGTTGGAACTCTAGAAGTTGATCAAAGTTATTCGCCACCACTAGAAGGTTATGATTTTCCAATTTCAGTAGGAGAGTCATGGAGCCAAGATTACACTGCAACCACAACCTATGCAGGATCTAGTGATTATGTAGATATTCCAGATGATACCGTTTCGCAAAGGAATGCAAACTACGAAGTAGTTAGTCAGGGATTTTCAGGAGTCAGTTATGCTAGTTGTGCCACTTCTTACAATATATCTAGTACAAATGCAGATGGAGAAGATACTGGATACAAATGGTTTTGCCCTGCTGTTAGAGGAGATGTCAAAATGGAAACAATTGAAAGTTTAGGATTTACAGCAGTTCATTCACTTTCTTCTTATCAGTATGCAAGTAGACAAAAAGTGATAAATATCGATGTAGAATTCCCTCTATCGCCAATTGATATGGACATATCAGCATGGATAAATGTTAGTAATAATAACGGAAACCCTGTTGCTAATGAGCAGTTACAATTTAGATACGAGATAGAAGGGGATATTCAGACAATTACCACATCATCAAATGGAAGTGCTCATGTTACTTTCAACACTGGTATTTATGGCGATAATTCAAACTCAGGGGATGACCTTGGAAGTCATGGAATTTTAGCGTGGATAAATAGTCAGAATCCTATAATTGGCGCAAGTACCATAACAATAGATCCAGACGTATATGAAATTGACTTATATGTGAATCAGGATGGTGTATCTGTAGAAAGAACAAGAGAAAACTCGACATTGACTTTAGATGAAAATGTAGGTTTTAATGCCATCAGAGATGATTCTATAGTATTTAGCATTCCTGTCATAAATAGAGGATTGAGAGTTTCTCCTCCAACTATTCTTCAGATAGAGGGGCCAGATGGAACTATAACGAATGCTAATATTCCTGCACTTTCAAGCCTCGAAGAAGCAAGAGTAGAAGTATCTTGGTTAGTACCTTCAAATCAGCCATTTGGTGAAACTACAACCTCATTTAATATCAACATTAATGATGGAGATTTGACGAATAATGAAGGAGATTTTACACTTTTTATAGGGTCCATTCCAGTTGCCTTATTATCATTGGCAGAGGAAATGTTGACTCTCAATGAGGTGTTAATTAGCGGGACAAATTCTTATGATCCAGATGGAGGAGATTTCTATTGTACATTTTCATTAGAGAGTTTAGAGGGCGATATTGTTTCATCAGAAGAAACTGATTGTATTTACGAATATACCTGGGATGATGACGGAATTTTCACTGTCAATATGGTAGTTACTGATGGAGAAAATGATTTCCATTCAGTTAGTAGCGATATAACCATTTTAAATAGAAATCCAGAGATTGTTCTAGTAGCAGATTCTGATACTATACCCGTTCTTTCACCGATAACATTTGAGATTACAGAAAGAATAGATCAAGATACACAAACACCAGATGCTCCTGTAGATATTGTGTGGAATGCTCCATGTGAACAGGGTACAACGTTAGGAATAAAATGTACAGTTACTTTAGATCAAGAAGGACCATATACTATCCAAGTTGATGCTACAGATGATGATGGAGCAACAATCACAGAGGAATATACGATAGAAGTCACCAATATTGCACCTTATAATCCTGAATGGGAAGTAAAATTCGAAGGTAACAGACTTATTCCTAACTCATTTGGACTATACACAGTAAATGAAGGAGATCAACTTACAATTAGAGGTTGGGCAGAGGATTCAGAAAATGATATGTCTTCATTGAGGCATGTATGGGCACCAGATGCTGAAGAAAAACCTGATTTAGAGATTATTCAACAAAATACGGCGATAAGCCAAATTGAAGCGATATACGAAACTGATGGTCAACATATAGCAACATTCCAGGTGTTCGATGATGATGATGAAAGTACAGATTTGATGACAGTCCCATTTAGAGTAAATAATGTAGAACCTACTATCAGGCCATTTTCCCAGCCCCTTCCAGTTGCTGAAGATCAAAACGTAGAAATGTCGATAATAGCAGATGATACGCTAAACGATTTAGAGACATTAGTTCCTTGCTATGATTTAGACCCATTAGTAAACTCTGATAATCAAGGTTCAGAAATTGATGATTGTGACATTGAATCATTTAATTTGATATATTCTTGGCCAGATTCTAATACAGCTCCTGAGAAAATAGTTTTTCATGTTACTGATAATGACGGCGCTGTAGCAAGTGTAGAAATCAATATTGATGTCAGAAATATGAAACCAAGTGTAGGAATTGGGTCACCTAGTGATTACAATCCAATATCAGGAGATTTAGTTATATTGACAGGAAATGGAACAACAGACTCATTATATGATATGGAAAATATGATCTATTCTTGGGATATGGATATTTCAAAAGATAGTGATGGTGATGGAGATAAAACTAATGATGAAGATATACTTGGAAAAATTGTAGAATGGCAATTCAATAACGCAGGTAGTATTGTTGTACAACTAACTGTAGATGATGGAGACACTACTGATTCAATGAGAATTACTATACAGGTAGAAGAAAAACCATTTACAATTACAAGTTTCATAATGAGCCCAATAGGAATTCTAATTGTTATTGTCTTAATTTTATCTATTGTAGCTGCACCAGTGATAATGAAGAAAAGGAAAGAAACTGAACATGATGAATACAGAGTACCTTCCAAAGGATCAATTGATGACGCATTTGATGACCCCGATTATGACCCATTTAGCGAAGATAGGAAAAAACAAAAGATCAGTAAGAAAAGAATAAAAGAGGAACAAAATAAATCTGTGATAAAGAATAATGGATTAGATAAAGATTTACTTTTAGATGATGATGAACAGGTATCAGATAACCAAGTAGGGGATATAGATTTGGAAGATAAAAATCTTGCTGTAAATGAGGTTTTGAGTGCTTCAGAGATAGAAGAACTAATTGGTGAAGAGGAATAGGATAGGTTATGGTAAACCTATTCAAACTACTTGGTTTGCCAGATCCAAAGAAGAATATAATTAATGATTCTACATCAATAAATCAATCTTCAGCAAATCCGGGACCTAGGTCAAGCTCTAGAGCCGATTTTCATGATTTAGGTGACCCCCTATGGTCTGAAAGAACGGAAAGATTGAAAACGCAAGCCAAGAAAAATGTAGTTTATCTGAAGCCCGATAAATATCAAAGAATTCAACTTGATGGTATTGAAAATGAAATTTCAAAAGGGAGTATGATTTTGGTAGATATAAGTTCACTATCTCATATGCCCAGCCAAAAAGAAGTTTGTAAAAGAAAAGTTGAGAGTTTAGGAGAAATTAATAATATACCAGTTTTTTCTCTAAATGAAAATGATTCGCTTTTAATGATTCCAGGATTAGGTATGAGAGTAGATACAAAAAAGCATAGATTAGGGATGAAAGTACTGGAACACGGACCATGAAAAGTCAATATTAGTAATCTACTTCAAAGTTCCAGTCGTTCTTACTAGAACTAGGCCCTAGTTTGTTGAAATCGACTTGCATTAATTTCTGTATATCGTTCAATCCTGAATAATTATTAGAAGATATAATAGATTCTACTTGTAGTATCGCTAGAGATGCTAGAGAACCCCCGGGTAACGGATGTATTTCCATTAACTTACAACGTAATGCAGCCATTGCCGAAGATAATATTGGCATCTCATTTTCAATAATCATTTCTTCATCGATTAAATTCCATTCAGATTCATCTGCAGGTATCTTGGATGAAGTTAGTTGAACATTTTTTGCTGATTCAAGAGTAGCGGGAAGAATAAAAATCATACATGAAGAACCTATTCCTTGACTTCTAAGATTTACTAGAGTATCTCTTTCTTTGCCTTCCCGACTCTTAGAGAGACTAATTGTGATTAAAGGAGGAGAATTAGAAACTACCCCTATTGACGACATTGGGGCAAGATTGTGCACGCCATTGGCACTCATGGTAGCAACTAATGAGATAGGTCTGGGCATCAGTAAAAACGCTAACCAATTTCGTCTTTCTTCGTGAGACATATCTTCTAAATTGAAACTTTCTCTATTTTCGGAAAGAGCAAAAAATCCATTTGGTTCTGCTCGATAATCTCCCTCTTCCAGCCATGTATCTAATTCACCAGATTCTACTTCTGATGCTGAAAATGAGGTGAATTGCCTATAATTTTCCCAGTTAGAAATATCTAAGGGGTCTTCATTTCTTGATTTTTTTCTTTCAATAGAAGCATCTGCATATGTCACACATCTTCGAAGGAATCGAGAAACTATCTCTCTTCTCTGTGCGATATCCATCTGAATCACTCTAAGCCTAGTTCTTTGACTAATCTATCTACATGGCCACTTGCCCTTACGTTATATCCAACTGAGATTAGAGAACCATCTGTATCGATAACAAATGTGGATCTAGAAACTCCCATATACGTCTTACCGTAATTCATTTTTTCTCTCCAAACTCCATATAACTGATGTAATTCAGTTTCTGAATCTACAATCAAATCGAATGGTAATTCATGTTTGTCAATGAATTTCTGATGAGAGCTAGAGGAATCCTTAGAAACACCAATTACTTTGTATCCTGATTTCTGAAGTCTTGAAAAATTATCTCTAAAATCACAAGCCTGAACCGTACAACCAGGAGTGCTATCTTTTGGATAGAAATAAAGTATTACTTTCTGACCAGATAACAGTATATCAGAAAGTTTGATTTGATTCCCATTCGTGATTTGAGCATTAAAATCAGGTGCTTTTTCGCCGACTGCTAGTGTTACAGGTTCTTTATTCATAATACTCGCAGATGTAATTAGATGATGAATGCTCGTATACTAGCAGCATTCAATAACAAGTATGTGTTGCTATGAGATATGAATAAGTTAGGACTATTTTGTATAGTGTTGGGAGTAATTGGATTAATATCATTTTTAATCACAATTTTACTAGCAGGGTACATTGATGAAAGAATCCAAGATGAATGTGATTCAGATATCGGTACAATTGGCCAAATCACTGGTTTAGACGAAGGAGAATGCCAAAATGCTAGAAATTTAAGTGATTCGGTTTCTGGTTTACAGATACCTTCTATATTGATCGGAGTGTCATTTATAGTAATTGGAGGAATGTTAATTCGGAATAAGAATTAGCTTTTGCTTTCTTTAATTAATTTTTTTGTTGAAGCCCAACTACATATCAAGCATTCGCTTAGATTATGGTTTCTTGCAGGGCAGTGTTCTCTTCCAAAAAATATAATCTGTAAATGTCTTCTAATCCACGTATCTTCTGGAAAAACCTTCTTCAAATCTTTCTCAGTAGTTTGAACATTTCGACCATTTGACAACCCCCAACGATAAGCAAGGCGATGAATGTGAGTATCAACTGCGAATGCAGGAATTCCAAAAGCCTGCGACATTACTACACTAGCAGTTTTATGTCCCACTCCTGCTAATGATTCCAGGAAATTCCAATCAGGAATTACTTCTCCACCGCCTTCTAAAATTTGTTCAGCCATCTTCTTAAGATTCTTAGCCTTGGTGGGAGCCAATCCTATCTCACGAATTATCTCATGAATTTCATCTACATTTAGTCTTGACATTTTTTCAGGATTATCAGCTCGTGAGAAAAGATTGGGTGTGACTTCATTCACTTTCTTATCCGTTGTTTGGGCGGATAACATGACTGCAACAAGTAATGTATATGCGTCTTTATGATCAAGAGGAATTGGTTGAGTAGGGTATAAATCATCCAAAATTTGACCAATTTTATCTGCCTTATCAGAACGTTTCATTATTCCAACTCCGGCTGTTCTTTCAAACCGTAGATAAATGATATAATAATTATAGAAAATGGAACTCCATAACATGGACCATACATGAAATCAGAGCCTTCAGGAGAACTTGTTACACCTCCTAAAATTATGTAAGATACTAGACCTAAAATCATAGCAGGAATAATTGAAACTAAAGAAAAAATTAACCCCCTTGTGACACTCATATTATTGTCGAAAGGATTCTTGATGATGAACATTATCGAACATCGAATAGAGATTCAATTTCAGCACCTGACTTTGTGTTTAGAATATCTGAACTCTCAAGCCATCCTTTGCGTGCAATTTGTACACCGTACCATACATCATTTAGTCCATTAACATCATGAGCATCCGGGTTAATACAGATTGGTACTTTCTGTTCTTTTGCAAACTTACACAAACGCCAATCAAGATCTAGACGATACGGGGATGCATTAATTTCAATCGCTTTGAGATCACCTTCAATATTCAATTCCCCCATCCTTCTAATAACGGCGTGCATATCTATTGGTATTCCTTCTCTAACTTGTAATATTCTTCCTGTTGGATGGCCCAAAATAGTAAATGTAGGGTCTTCTATTGCTCTAATTAACATTTCAGTGTTTTCAATTTCGTCCCTATTCCTCCAACTTCCTAAAGCATGTATGCTTCCTACAACATGAGAAAAAATATTTCGAACATTATCAGAATAGTCTAGTTTACCATCCGCTAATATATCACATTCAGAACCATGAAATAATCTGAAATCAACACCCTCATCAGACCATTTTTGATTGAGTTTAATAATTTCTTTATGCTGAGTTGGAACTATCTCGCTTGGAATACCAATGGTTCTTCCACCAATATTCAATGTCTCGGAGTGGTCTGCGATTCCCAAATATTGCCAACCTAATGATTGTGCTGCCAGTGCCATTTCTTCCAGAGTGTTACTTCCATCTGAATAAACAGTATGGTTATGAAAAGCACCTTTGATATCCTCAGGAATAATCAAGTCAGGAAGCAATGATTTAGAAAATGAAGCAGCTTCAATTTCACCCATATCTTCTCTCATTTCAGGAGGCACCCAGTGCATATCTAAATTTTTGTAAATTTCAGATTCATCAGAGCATAGCAATGTATGCTTTGCGGCTTCCATTCCAATGGATGAACCGGCTAGAGATTCAGGAAATAAACCGAACTCATTTAATCTAAGTCCTCGATTAATTGCTTCTTGACGCAACCTAATATTATGCTCCTTGGAACCAGTAAAATATGCAAGAGTAAAAGGGAATGTTTCCGGAGTAACTATTCTAACCTGAGCATCAATTGTAGCATCACTATTCCTCTCCATTAGAGTCTCTGCAAGTTTCTCATCTAAAGAGCCCTTACCAATTGAATTAGACAACATTTCTTGCTCTAGAATCAGACTAATTTTAGAGTCACCATATCCTTTTACTTCTGCTATTCCTGGAAGACCCAGAATTTTTTGAATCACTTTCTGATGATTTTCAACCAATGAAGAGACAACAATATCCAGATCCCCTATTGTCTCACGTCTCCGACGCGCGCTTCCTGCAAGTTGTGCTTTTTCAACACCCTGGATTAAAGAAATTTTTTCCTCCAAAGAGCGACCGTAAAGCAATCCAACATCCATTCTTGTTCTTCCTTGATAACGTCTTAAAAGATCTATCCCCTCGAAAATTTTGTTTTGGCTTTTCTTTCCGAAACCGGGTAGAGATGAAATATGATCTAATTCACATGCTTTCTTTAGTAATTCAATCGAATCAATACCTAATGAATCATATAATGACTTTACCTTTTTTGGCCCTAAACCTGGAATTCCAACTATCTCAATTAATCCAGGAGGTACTTTATCATATAGCGATTGCATATCACCCCAAGTACCTTGCATTACAGATTCAGTAATTAGGCCTCCAATACCTTTTCCAATCCCTTTGATTTGTAATAATCTGTCTTCTGAAATAGTTGAAAACAAATCCTCCTCCATTGAAGATAGAGCCCTTGAAGCATTCTGATAGGCACGAACTCTGAATCCATTTGCACCTGATAATTCCAAAAGAACTCCCACTTGCTCTAAAACATCGACCAATTGTGTCTTGCTAAAATAGGGTGGTTCATCCCTACGAGATTTAGGTAAAGACCAACCCCCTACCTTTACCATGACTTCATGAAGGGCCCACGGGTCTTGAATCATACCATCTAACATTCGGATTGATTCTCCCCAACATAAACAAATGGAGGCCCCATCCTACAGCCATGGAATTGGTTTCAATTCTAGAAACAGCGTCCGTCACCATGTGTGGTGTAGCTACTATTTTATGGATGGCAATTGGAACATTGGCACGTTTTGAAAGAGGAGAAGTATTGACACAAAAGATAGTTGCAGCCTTATGTATTATTTCTGCGATTATGCTTTTCATACTACATTATCTAGGAGGAGAATTGTGGGGTTCTACTACTATTGCGAGACCATTTGCTGTAATTGCGGTGATAGTAGCAATATCGGGAATGATGAATATTAAGGGAAAAGATGTACAAGGAGAATCTAATCCGCACCAAATCATGAAAATGAGAGCGGCTGAGAGAGAGAACAATAGTGACTGATTCTTACTGGCCAAGTTTTTCATCAATAAATGCTCTCATATAAGCAGGTAGTTCACCATTGACAAATACGACATCGTTCACATCTTCTAACTTCATTAGGGAATAATAAATTTGCATTGCAGTCATTGGTGTAGAACTGCATCCAGTGCAACCACCTTCTAGAGAAATCATAATTATTCCATCAGTTGTATCTACAACATTAACAACTCCGTCATGCGCATCTAGAATCGCCTGAACCGGACCTACTGAATCGAGAATTAACTGTTCGTCAACCATTTGCCTAACATCCTTCTATGTTACCGTAGTAGCCGAGGACTAATGAACCTGAGGCTCTTTCAAGCACATGATGAGTGCTTCGTTGAGGGTATTAATGATTGATTTACTAGTAGAAAGAGCTGAATTTGGGCATGGCGGAAATCAAGAAGTAATCAAGCCATTGGCTGCATTATCTAACGTTGAAGTTTTACTAGTAACTCCCCAGATGCAATCATTTGATGCTGGAAAAAAAACGAATGAGAAATCAGAAATAAAACTCTTGGAATCAGATGTACCTAATTGGGATTATGAATATGAGTTCTGGAGTGAAACGGAGGAAATTTTGAAAGATAGAAATATCAAATTTAGTCGCATAGTAATGCCGATGCATGAAAATGAGAAAGAGATGGAAAATTGGATCATTGAATTAAATCTAGATGCAGTAGTTTGTTCAGGTTCTAGGAGAAATGTAAGCATCTGGGAAGAATGGATGGGCCCCACAGAAACTATGTTTAGAGCAGCAGCAAAATCTGGAACACCTACTCTAGGAATTTGTTTTGGACATCAATTACTTTGTCATTCATTAGGATCTGAAATAGAAAGAGCGGAATCATTATCCAGCGGAATCTGGACTCTAGAACTTACAAAAGAAGGTGAAAAGGATTTTTTACTGACGTCGCATGTTGAAAATAATGAAAAAATATCAGGTTTGTTTAGTCATCAGGATCATGTGATGTCAGTTCCAAATAACTGCACATTACTCAGTAAAACCTCTCACAATATGGTTACCGCTGTTAGAGTAAATAATGAATTAGGAGAACCAATGCCAGCATGGGGAATACAATTTCATCCTGAAGCCGCAAGAAAAAGGATTGAACGAGCATATGGTTGGGGACACATTTCCGAAGAGGAATATAAATCATTTAAAGGAGAACATGATGGTGCTGGAATTTTGAGTTCTTTTGCTAAAATCGTTTTGGAAAAAGTATAGTCAGTCACTAATTAAGTGGGCTTTTATTGGGATTCTGATTATAAGCAACTCTTTGGTCGCCGAGTCACAAAGGTGAACACCATGTTAGAAAATATACCGTTAATTGCAGCAGCAACGGGAGTTTTAGGACTTCTAATTGCATTTATATTATACAAGAAAGTGAATAGTGTAGAAATTGATAATGAAGTTGTGGCAGACATAACTCAAGAGATTCAAGATGGGGCTATGGCCTTTCTGAAAGCGGAATATCGAGTATTGAGTATTTTCGTTGTTGTTGTTGGTGTTCTACTAGCATGGTTGAACGATTTTGAGACTGCAATAGCATTCTTTGCAGGTGCAGTTGCTTCAGTAGCAGCTGGCTTCTCTGGAATGAGAGCAGCCACTTCAGCTAATGGAAGAACTGCTATGGCTGCTAAGAATGATGGGCAGGCCGGAGCGCTTGCAGTATCTTACAATGGTGGAGCTGTAATGGGGCTTTCAGTTGGTGGACTCGGTCTCCTAGGTATTTCTCTCATTGCATTCTGGCTCAGTGCTGGAGAAACTGCAAGTGACGGTACAATGAACCCTGTTAGTGCGGCTGCTGGTTTCGGTATGGGTGCTTCTTCAATCGCTCTATTCGCCCGTGTAGGTGGAGGAATCTACACAAAAGCTGCTGACGTTGGTGCAGATCTTGTAGGTAAGGTCGAAGCAGGTATACCTGAAGATGATCCACGAAATCCTGGTGTAATCGCAGATAACGTAGGTGATAACGTGGGCGATGTTGCTGGAATGGGAGCGGATATATTCGAATCCTTCGTAGGTTCAATTATCGCAGCAATGATTATTGCTAACGATTTTGATGCTAACATAGCAGAGGACTATGTCCTTCTTCCAATCCTTCTCGGATTTATTGGATACACCGCATCTATTATCGGTGTATTCTCAATGTCTATCTTAAAGAATGGAAAAGACCCTGCAGCCGCTTTACGAAATACCACATTTATCGCTGCGGCTTTGTTTTGGGCAGGCGGTTATCTAGCCATACATCAGAATCTCATCGATGTGAGTTATGGAATCATGCACTCCGTAGTTCTTGGAAGCGTGATTGGAATTCTCATTGGACTTGTAACAGAATATTACACTGGTATCGAGCCAGTCTTTGGAATCAAAACAAAGGCTATTCCACATATTGGTGAAATGTCTAAAACAGGACCTGCCACAAACGCAATTGCAGGATTATCCGTTGGTATGATGTCTACATTCGTACCAGTCGTTCTCATTTCTCTTGGTATCCTTGGAGCCAACGAATTTGGTGGTGACCAATTTGGATTGTACTGTATCGCAATGGCTGCAATGGGCATGCTAGGAACTGTCGGTGTTACAATGACAGTTGATGCATACGGTCCTGTTGCAGACAATGCTGGTGGAATTGCAGAAATGAGTAGTCTTGGAGATGACGTACGCGCAATCACAGACGAACTTGACTCAATTGGAAATACAACTGCAGCAGTAGGTAAAGGATTCGCTATTGGATCTGCAGCATTAACCGCACTTGCACTGTTCGCAGCATATACTGCAGCGATTGGTACTGATGCAAACGGTGAATCCTTGCTAAATCTTGAACTCACAGAACCAATAGTTGTTATCGGTTTGTTGATTGGTGGTGGACTTCCGTTTGTTGTTGCAGCAATGACAATGACATCTGTAGGAAAAGCAGCAGGAGACATGGTTATCGAAATTAGAAGGCAATTCAAAGAAATTCCAGGATTACTAGAAGGAAAGGAAGGCGTAAAACCTGACTCTAAGAAATGTGTTGACATTTCTACACAGGCCGCATTAAGAGAAATGGTAGGACCTGGAGTAGTAGCAATATCTGCACCTGTGATTGTAGGATATGTCTTGGGATGGGATGCATTGGGTGGTCTGTTAGCTGGTTCTTTAGTTACAGGTGTTCTAATGGCACTATTCATGGCAAACGCAGGTGGTGCTTGGGACAATGCAAAGAAGGCTATTGAACAAGGACACATCGCTGGAGCTGAAAAAGGAGATTCAGCTCACGATGCTGCTGTGATTGGAGACACAATAGGAGATCCATTCAAAGATACATCTGGACCTTCACTGAATATTCTCATTAAGTTAATGTCAATTGTTGCAGTTGTATTGGCTGGAACAGGTAAGTTAACTGATACCGGTCTTCTTTGAAACACTAAACCGTTAGTCTCTTGACTAACTACCCGGAGGGGATTGTATGGCTAGAGGGGCTTCTGTTGGTTTAATGTTGGTAATTTTGCTGACATCGATGACAGGTTGTACCGCAGTAACAGATGGTATTACTGGGAACTCAAGTTCTGAAGAAATCTCTGTCCCTACATGGGAATTAGGAGATTATTGGCTATACACATTCTCAACACCTGATTATAGTGATGATACTACAAAGTTAGTAGTAGCAACTACAGATATTGAAGAAGATGGAACTGCATACATGCTAGCAATTTCCAGCATAGGAGAAGCAAGAAGGCACGCAGTCCTAAATCATAATCCATTCCTTGGTAGAATTACTCATGACCAATTAAGTCCATTTGAAAATGGAGAAGCAAAAGATGTCTTGGATTTCCCATTGAAAAAAAGTAAAGCATGGAGTTTTAGTTTATTTGAAAATGATTGGAATGCAGTAGTCTCATCTGTGGACTCATCAATTGCCTCAATAAGAGCAACTGCTAGTGATGGTTCATCTATCGATTATATTTTTGATGGAAATATTGCATTCTTCTCATCATTTATCTGGACTGATTCTGAAGGAGTAGTACAATTGAAGATGAAAAATGCTGACAATGGAGTAGGCCATACAGGGGACGTTTATTTCGTCAGAGGAGGAGATTTATACAGTAATAATTGGTATAATAGTGGTCCTGATGCAGAATTTGTAGACACTTTCTTTGTATCTGACCACCCCAAAGATGGGGAATGGAATGAGATGATATATTTCCTAGATGCCTCATGTGGAGGAGGCTCTACAATTACACTAACATTGAGAGATCACACATCAGTTTCTGCTCTAGAAAGATTCTGGGGCCCTGGTGCTGAAGAAACTGGGACATTGGGTACCATTCCGTATCCAAGTCAAGAATATACTCTTACAGTTACGTTCACAGGAGACACACATCTGAGGATATTATTAGCAGGTGGTATCACTTATTCTTGGAACCTCTAATGATAGTATGTCTGGCACCTTTGTAATGATGCATGGAATGACAGGAACATCCGCTAAAATGGAACCATTAGCTAAACAACTAGCTCCTAATGGATGGGATATATTTTGTCCCGAAGCTAAAATCCCTCATCCAACGAGGGGAGGTTTTGCTTGGTGGTTACGTTCAGAAGACCCTACAGAACCGCTTGGACCAAATGCATTGTTGGAAGTGAAGAATTCTGTACTAGATGTAATTTCAGAAATTCCTGATGGACCAATTATTGTGGGTGGATTCTCCCAAGGTGCAGCTATAGCATCTGCTATGCTTGAGTACGATATTCAAAGTAGAATTAAAGGTCTAGTTTTACTTGGGACAAAAACAGTTAGGCCCGATGAATTAAGAGAAATATTACCATTTTTAAAGCCAAGAAAAGTTGTCTGGATGCATGGTTCTAGAGACCATTTAGTACCAATAGAACAAGGAATTGAGCATATTGAAATCTTTGAACAAGCAGATTGGGAAGTTACAAAGTTGGAACATGAAAAAGGGCATATGGTTAATCTAAATCAATTAAATGAGTTGAAATTAACTATTCAAAGTATGGCTGATGGTTAATTACTTCTGGAAATAATCAATTAAATGATCTGACCCACCAATAAAGATTGGCTTTTCTCCCCTCATATCAAAACAAATAGGGACTGTTCGATGACCAGTAATCCCTACTACTTCTGAACGTAAATTATCTTCATGATCAAAGTTAATTTCAGAATATGTTAGATTCTTAGAATTTAATACATTCTTTGCTCGGTTACAGTATCCACAAATTGTTTGTGTAAATAATAGAAAGTCAGTATTACATTCTTCTAAAATTTCAACGAATCTATCCATATTTAGACTTCCTGTAAATTAACCTGATAGAACGTTATTAATTAACCTGAGGAATTAATCGGGTACAATTTGATCTAAGAGGTAGAAGGTTGCAAATCTTCATCTTTCCACCAATCTGGCCTCTCGCCAAGATCTGTGTCTGGATCTTCTTCTTCCCATACCTCGCCATCTTTAATTCGCCCTTCTAGAACTCTGTCTGTCTCATCTTCATCTATAAAAATCAACATTATTACTGTAGCCATAGTTAAGACTGCACCTAAGTAAATCGCCGTAGAGTAATCAAATATTGCTATCATTCTTCCAGTCATAGTGTAAGCAAATACTCCTGATAAATTAAATAATGACATATATGCAGTAAATTGAGTTCCACCAACTTTGCTCCATGTAAGCCTCATGGTCAATGATATAACACAAATCCAAGCAATTCCATAAATAAAAGCCTGGAGAATAAGGAAAGTTGTCATTATGGTGGTGTTAGTCCACAAAGGCTCTAGGAATGCTAGGCTGGCATTTGCGAAAGCAAGTGCCAAAAAGAAGACCATTGCAACTCTTCTTGTTCCAAAGCGATCACCCAAGAATCCACCAATTATCTGACCAAACATTGCTCCAAATACAACTATTCCACCAACTATTCCATTATACTTTTGTTGTGACCAGCCGGCACCATTAATGAAGATATCAAATGTGATCGGGAGCACAAAAGAATACAAATCAGCCAATAGACAAAGTCCAATTAATAAGAAGGCAGATCTGACAGAAAATGCTTTGACAAGATAAAACGAAGTTCTGGCTACGGTATTCTTGGTACCATCAGGTAATACAGAAAATGGATTGGGAACCTCAGGTAAGATAGTATCTTCATTACCCAAGTATTTCATAACAAAATTAAATGAGAATAGTAATACTGCTATGGATAAACAGACATAACTAATTGGATTAGTGCCCCTCCTTATATCAGCACCAAACGTCCAATCAATAGTAAATACATCAATAGCAAATCCAGTAAACCATATTGAAAGTCCAATTATTGTAAAGAATGCTGTGATGGAAATACTCGCTTCAGAAACACTGTATCCCACATTCTTAGCAGTCATGAACTCTTCCTCATCAATCCAAGGAGTTTCTGTTTCATTATCATCTACGACTTCTTCATTAGTTTCTGAAACAATAAGGATTGCATCTACTTTTGACCATGGGAATAACTTAATTCCTGGTTTTTCTACCAAAGTAAGAGGTATCCACATGATTAGTAATAGTAGAGATAATTGTGCTATAATAACCCCTGATATACCAATTATACCGATGAGAACCCCTAATCCAGCACCTCCAATAATTATTCCAAGCCTCTTGGCAGCAAACATGAAACCATTCACTTTAGCTACTTCATCAGGTTGGAGGATTTCCACAGCTAAAGCATCAGTAGCTACATCTTGTAGAGACGCAAATATATTATGAACAAATAATACTCTAGTTACTAAATCTACTTGCTCATTAAGATCGTCAACTAAAATCAAACTCCCCAGTGTCAATGCCATTCCTGCTTGTGCGAAAAGTACCCACTGCCTACGAGGACCATATTTCTCAATAAATATAGCATCTACAACTGGGCCCCAAATCCACTTAAATGTCCAAGGTAAAGCTACTGTTGCGAATAATATTGCTATATCTTCGACTGGAGTTCCATTATCAATTAAGTAGGCAGCAAATGTAACGCTAGCAAATCCCCAAGGAAGTCCTTGAGCGAAATACATCAGACAAAGTGTTACTACTCTACGAGTTTTATTCTCAGTTAATGCTCCACCTTTTCTCCATTCTTTTGAGGCTTTTTTAGTGCCTGAGATTGCTTCAGGACCCCAAATTATTGGATTGATTTTGTTCAAACTGTTTGAAGTCCAATTACCCATATCAAATGGTTCCGTAGATTCTTGTTTTGACATCCAATCTTCACGATATGCCACCCATCCCAAAAGAGCCATTACTGCAAGGAAAGGAATAATGAACAAAATCGGGCCAATTGAGGTCTTCCCTAAGTTAGCCTCTGAATCTAGCAATGAAACAAAGATTGGGAACTCTACAAATACATCTCCTGGACTACCTCCTTCATCGGAATAGTACATTCGGAAACTACCTGAACAATCTGCACCTGGAGTACCTGGAATGGGGCTCTGACATAGAGCTCCTCCTTCAGCAGGAACCGAATAAGAAACTGTAATTGTTGTAGAGGTATCTTTCGACCAACTCTGGAAAGAATCACTTACAACAATATCCCAGTTAGTTGTGAAATCGTTGCCATTATTGACTGAGTTTGCAGGCTCTGTATGCTGAGAAATCTCTTCATCACCTCTGAAGAGTGTCAGTGTTAAATCACATTCTGCTCCACCACAATTACCTGATTCAATATTAAATTTCATCCTAACAGATATCGTTTCATTAAGTTCAAGAATGAAGTCTTCAGAAAATCCTGTTTGTAGTTCACAAGAAAAATCTACCACTACATCTTGACCTTCAGGGAATAATATCTCTCCATAACCTTCCGATGCAGAGCCTTGCGATAGATTGTCAAAATTATTCCAGCAATCATCTAAATTCTCAGAACCCCAGAAATACATGTATGGATCATCATTAGTAGGGTGATTGTCAGCAGAACTTGATTGGGCAGTCGCAAACATGGATAAATAACTGAATGTTACCAATAATACAACTGCAATAGTTAGACTACGACGTGTCGATTGCATAAGTTTGGGGATGAATAGTGACGTTTGAGTCTTCGCCCAATTTATTCACTATCATTTCATCTTAATTCCAGTGTTTTCATAATCCCATTCAATTAATTGCCAACCTGATTTTGAAATTTTCTCTCTAACTTTTTTGATGTATAATGGATGGCACAAAATAGCCGCACATCCTCCTGATCCAGCCCCTAAAGCTTTCCAAGCCATAACACTGCTATCATCTAGTAAAGGTTGAATCACAGGTAAAAAAGGAGCATTGATTGATTTATCTATGGAGTCAATTGCACTTGAAACTTCATTTAGAGAATCTACAAAATGTTGCCTCTGATCTCTTTGTAGAGAATCTGCTAATTTTCGAGTTGTAAGACGGATTCTATGAAGTCCTTCTATTACTTCCTCATCTCCTGATTCATATCTTGACCACACTTGATTTTGTATTTCTCCAGAATTATGAGAGATTCCAGTATAAGCTATCAAGAGATGTTTTTTTATCCATTTAACTGCAGAACGAGCAGGTTCAAATGGCATTATTTCAACATTTTCACCGTGAAACATAAATCGATTGAAACCGCCAAATGTTGCAGCCCATTGGTCCTGCCTTCCACATTTATTTCCTAACTTAATTTCTTCTTGGTAAGCTGCTTCGGCTATTTCATGTAACGAAAGATTTTGATCCTTACCTAATAGTGCAATACGGGCCACATTTACAGAACCACTAGTGCCCAATCCTGAACCTATAGGAATATCGAAATCATAAGTGATTTCCTTCAATATATTAACTGTAGCTTTAACATATTTATTTATTGTAAAATTGATTACTTCTCCACCAAAATCTGTACAATAAGGATTGACATCAGTCCAACCTCCTGATAGATCTACTCGGACTGGAACTATGACATCAAATTGACCATCCATAGGCACTCCGAGTGTTATCTACATGAGAACCCTCCGCCGCAGATAAATCATTTAACCGAAAATAACCCCTATGAGAAACCCCTCCGAGACCCATGACTGACGCCGTAGATGATGCAATTCGGGCTTTTTCACAAGGCAAACCAGTAATGGTTTTTGACTCTGACTTTCGTGAGAAGGAAACTGACTTACTTTGGCCAGCAACGGCTGCAACTCCAGCAGTTATGAGGCGTCTGAGGATTGATTGTGGAGGATTACTGTTCTTGGCTATCGGCGATGAAATAGGTCAAATGTTTGATTTACCATGGCTACAAGATCTACATACTCATCAAGAATTAGTTAATGATAATCCAGTATTATCACACCTAATCACCAATGACTTACAATATGATACAAGATCAGCATTTACTTTGTCAATAAATCATCGCGACACTTACACGGGAATTACCGATAGAGATAGATCACTGACTACGAAAAGATTTGGTGAATTATCTGGATCATTAATGGAAAAATCAATTAGTGGAGAAGAAGCATATAAGGCATTAGGAAATGAGTTTCGTACACCTGGACACATTCCTGTGTGCAGAGAATCACCAGGCGGATTGAAATCTAGGCAAGGACATACAGAGTTAGCAGTAGCTATTGCAAGACTTGCAGGGCAAGTTCCTGCAACAATAGGTGCAGAAATGCTTCAACCTGATGGAGATGGTGCACTTTCCGTTAAAGATGCGAGAGCCTATGCGGCTAAACACAACATTCCAATGATTACTGGCGATGATTTACTTAATGCCTTAAACATAAATAAATAAATAAATAGCCAGGAAGAATTATTGTTATAGAGAGTGAAAAGTATGGTTCGAGTAATGGCGGTTGGTGTTTTTGACTTACTCCACGCTGGACACCTACATTATGTAGAACAAGCTAAATCATTAGGTGATGAACTAATTGTTGTTGTTGCTCATGACGACACAGTCCGCAAGCAAAAACATGAGCCAGTAACTAATCAAGAATTAAGAAGAAGAATGGTTGAAGGATTGAAGCCCGTCGACAAAGCCATAGTAGGAAATCCTCCAAGTATACCTATTTTTGACATATTAGATTCAGTAAAGCCAGATGTTATTGCTTTGGGATATGACCAAAAACACTCTAGAGATGCTATAAAACTTGGATTAGAAAATAATGGTTGGGGAAACGTGGAAGTAATCCGTGTAGAAGGATTAGCAGACGACTTGGATGGTACTAGAAAGATTATTGCAAGAATACTCAGTTTATGGTCAGGTGAAACCGGCGGGCCCTACGAGGAAGATTGAGATGTTCACTGGAATCGTGTCTGGGACTGCGCCAATAGTTAAGATTGAGGAAAAAGATTTTATTCGTACCTTTACAGTAGATTTAGATAAATATGACGATAATCTGGAAATAGGAGCTAGTGTGGCTCTAGACGGAGTTTGTATGACTGTTGTTTCAATAGAAAATAATCTTGTGAAATTCGATGCGATAGAAGAAACTCTAAGTCGTACCACCTTAGGGAAACTCAGTGTTGATTCGTCAGTAAATATCGAAAGATCTCTAAAGATGGGAGATGAATTAGGTGGACATATAATATCAGGACATGTTTTAATGTCTGCAAAAATAATACAGATTAAAGATAGAGGAGAAGGGATAGATATTTTAGTTGAAAATCCATCTGATGCAAGGCATTATATTCTCGAAAAAGGATATATCTCGATAGATGGTATGTCTCTAACTATAGGGAATGTTAGTAAAGATAGTTTCGCATTACATATTATTCCTGAAACATTAAGAGTTACTACGATAGGTGGGAAAAAAGTAGGAGATTACGTCAATATAGAAATTGATTCACGCACTCAAGCCGTTGTAGATACAATTAGAAAAAGTATGGAAGTGAAATAATGAAGATTGCAGCCGTTTGTGGGTCTTTTCACAAAGAAGAGATTCAAAGAATGCTAGAATATGCCGAAAATGAAGCTAATATCAATGGAGCAGAAATATCAAAGATTATCTGGGTACCAGGCTCAATGGAAGTCCCATTAGCTCTAAATCGTCTATTGGAAGATAACGAAGTTGATGCAGCAATTGCTCTCGGAATTATTGAACGTGGTGAAACTCAACATGGGCTAGTAATGGGTCAGGCAGTTACTAGATCCATTATTGAATTACAAATTAAGTTTGATAAATCAATTGGGTTAGGAATAATAGGTCCTGGTGCTGAAAAACATCATATTGAACCAAGATTAGAACCACATGCAAGATCAGCGGTTAATGCGGTAATTAAAATGTCAAAATGATTTTCATTAAACCTAACTGAAGCAATCAATAGTGCTTTCTTCGAGTTAATGTTCAAAGCATTCCTATCATTCCGAGACTCATGACTGATGAAGTGCGGAATGTGATTATCATAGGTTCTGGTCCCGCGGGATATACCGCAGGCCTATACTCGGCAAGAGCATTATTGGAACCATTGATGTTCGCTGGGTACATGTCAGGAGGCCAACTAATGCTAACCTCTGACATAGAAAATTTCCCCGGATATCCAGAAGGTATTGGCGGTCCAGAAATGATGATTCAATTAAGAGAACAGGCAGAGAAATTTGGATTAGAAGTTCAAGATAAGAATGTAGAACGAGTAGATTTTTCTGAAAAACCGTTCAAGGTCTGGGTCGAAGGAGAAGAATTTCGTTCAAAATCTGTGATTATTTGCACAGGAGCAGAATCAATCTGGCTAGGAGCAGAGGGGGAAGAAGAGCAAAAAGGTAGAGGGATAAGTACCTGTGCAACTTGTGACGGCGCATTCTTCCGCGAGCAAGAGGTACTTGTTATAGGTGGAGGTGACTCAGCAATGGAGGAAGCCACATTCTTAACGAGATTTGCCAGTAAAGTGACATTATTACATAGAAGAGACGTTTTTAGGGCATCAAAAGTAATGTATGAAAGAGCCTTAAATAATCCAAAAATTGAGATTAAGACGTTCAGAACTGTAAGAAGTTGGCTTTCGGATGAAACCGGATTAAGTGGTGCAGTCCTAGAAGATCCTAGAGATGGTAGTATAGAAGAAATATCATGCACAGGTGCATTCATTGCAATTGGGCATAAACCAATTACTAATTTTTTAGAAGAACAGGTAGAAACTGATGAAGCAGGGTATATCTTAGCGAAAACACATACGATGACAAGTGTGAACGGCGTGTTTGCAGCAGGAGATGTTGTAGATACTAGATATCGTCAAGCAATTACTGCTGCTGGAATGGGTTGCCAGGCGGCAATTGATGCTGAAAAATGGCTTGAAGATCAACATTGAGGGGAAAAATGTCTGAAATCACCTTAACTAATGATGAGAAAGCAAGATATGCTAGACATCTGATTTTACCACAAGTAGGAGAGTTAGGGCAAAAAAAAATCAAATCTTCTTCAGTTCTAGTTGTTGGAGCCGGGGGGTTAGGTTCACCAGTTTTGTTGTATTTAGCTGCAGCCGGAATTGGAAGAATTGGCATAATAGACGATGATAAAGTAGATATTACGAATTTACAAAGGCAAATTATCCATTCGACTTCATCAGTTGGAGAATTAAAAGTAGAATCTGCTAAAAGAAGAATTAATCAAATTAATCCTGAAATTGTAATCGAAATATTTGATGAGAGATTAAATATCGAAAATGCGGAAAAAATAATTGATAAATTTGACATCGTGGTAGACGGGACAGATAACTTTTCGACTAGGTATACAATTAGTGATTGTTGTGAAATTTTAGATAAGCCATGGGTTTTTGGCAGTATTCACAGATTTGAAGGACAGGTTTCAGTTTTCAATCTTAATGGGAGTCCAAATTATAGAGATTTATTCCCTAAAGCACCCCCGCCTGAGTTGGCTCCCAATTGTGCAGAAGCAGGAGTTTTAGGGGTTTTACCTGGAATTATAGGTTCATTTCAAGCTAATGAGGTTCTAAAAATTATCCTCGGAATAGATGGGACATTAGATAGTGAATTATTATTAATTGATACTATCAGTATGAATATAAGAAAGCTTAGATATAGTGCGAATAAAGAAAGAGAAAAAGTCACAGAACTCTCCGAAGAAGCGATATCTTGTTCATTGGGTATAGAGGAGGAAGAATCATTAGATGCCTCTGATAGAGAAGAAAATATGAAAGAAATTAATCCATTGGAATACGTAAAAAAAGTAAATAATGGATGGAAACCTTTCTTTCTAGATGTGAGAAGAGAAGCAGAAGAAAAAATTGTGACCTTACCTGACACCGATCTAAGAATCAATCATACCGAAGTTCCATCGAGACTTGATGAAATACCAAACGATCGAGATATTGTAATTTATTGTAGAAGTGGCGCTAGGTCTGCTATGGTGGCAAATTTTCTTAAAATGTCTGGAAATTATTCCAATGAGATTTACAACCTATCGGGAGGTATACACTTGTGGGCTTCCACTGTTGACTCTAGCGTCCCTAAGTATTGATTAATTGCGGTAAATATATACTTAGTGCATCGTTTAATTATGGTATCGAAGTAATTTTATCTACATTGTCTCCGATAATAGCGGTATTTATTGTAATTAAGGTATTAATTATTGCAGTCAATTGTTTAAATACGGTAATTAACAATAAAATATCTCTAAGATAAGAGTCTTAATACCACAATTAATAAATAAATACCACATTTGAACCTTTGAGAGCGATTAGTTGTAGTACTTGATGAATTTCGGAGATACGTGAGCATAGCCAGGCAAGGAATTTGGCTATGCCCAGAATGTGGCAATCATGAACCCTGGAAAACTAGGGATCAAGATACGAATCAAATAGATCGAAAATGCAGTAATTGTGACAAGAGAGCTAGAGTCACCCTCAATCGCTCTAATTCTGGGAAAGGCAGGAAACGAAATTATCAAATTTGGGAAAGAGACCCGACTATAGATTTTGGAAAAATAATTGAAGAAGCTAAGAAAAGGAACAACAAGACCCAGGGGGATGGAGTAACTAGAACAAAATCAGAGAAGGCTACTCAAGAGCAACTCCCTCCAATTTGGGGACTAGACTGGGCCCCGAAGAATGCTTTACTTTTCACAAAGAAATTACCCGAGGAAAAGGTGAGGAAAGAATTACTACGCTTCGTAGCCGAAAGACATGATGGCTACCTAGAACTGATTTCAGAAGTATGGATGAGTATGCAACTACCGACTCAATTTAATGGAGATACATACCATCAGTTAACAAAGCAATTCTGCCAAGAGGTGTCAAAATCTTTAGATGAACGAATTTGGAAGCCAGAATTATCTATTATTGAAGGCGATGAAGTCATTCCAATGAGAGATACTGAATTATACCTAAAAAGAAGAAAAAAGAGGTTTATGAGAGATATCAGACTATGTCTCAGAAGAGTTGCTTACGCTTCAAGTGTTGATTTAGATACACATTTGCAATGGCAAAGATGGATGACTAGAACTAGAGCTATGGATGAACATTTGAAAGATTTATTCAGTAACGGAATCAGTACCCCAGATGGAGGAAAGTTCGGGGGAAAAGGTTTCAGATCAACTTGGCAAGAAGGAGTCGTTGGTTGCGCTACATCTCTAAATAAGGCGATTGATTTACCACCCGAAAATAGACATCAAGCAGATATTATTGCACCAATGATTAGAGATGTAGGTTTAGCATTAGCAGTAGGGCAAACTCCTTTGGAAATATTTGCTGCGCAAATGGGGAAGTCTGGCTCATATATGGACGGAGGTAACTTAGACTCAGGAGGAAGAGATCTACACATAGGAAATTGGGAGAAGGGAGTTCTACCTCCAACAGCACCCCTCCCAATTGCTAGTGCCACGGCTACAGGCGTTGCTCTTGCTGCTAAACTATTGAGAATTAATCGGTTTCATTTGGCCCCTGTTGGAGAGGGATGTAGCAGCAATGGAGAATTTTGGGAGGCGATGAATTTAGCAGGCGCAAGAGGTTTACCAATTGCATTTATGATACAAAATAATCAAATCGCTTTAGATACATTCACAGTCGGCCAGTCAGGAGCAGAGACATTTGGTGACAAAGGTCATGCAATGGGAATACCCTCTTGGACAATTGATGGATCAGATCCACTTCAATTCCACGCATCAACAGCAGCGAGTAGAGAATACGCATTGGATGGAGGTGGACCTACTCTAATCCATGTAGAAACAATGAGAGGATGCGGACACGCTCATCATCATGATGATTTGTACCTAGGTTCTGTAACAGGGAATCCTCCAGGTTATGTTGGCCGTGAGTTATTATCGTATTGGGCTGAAAAAGATCCACTCCCCAATCACAGAGATTATTGTTTATCAATCGGAGCGAATGAAAAACAGTTAATTTCTATGGAGGAAGAAGAACAGGCTATCGTAGATGCTGCTAGAAAGGAAATGGAAGAGATGCCTTGGCCTGAAGGAAATACTGTGACAAAAGGAGTCACATCAAGACATGATGCTGAGACTCATACCGAACAATTTGAAAGATTTGAAAAAGAGGCAGGAGAGATTTTATCTGGCCCACTAAAAGATGGAGATTTAGCAATTGAGTTTTCTAATGCATCAAATTCCTCAACATATAGTCGTGCGATACAAAATGCGATGGTAGCATTAGCTGAAAGGCATGGGAATGATATCGTGTTCATGGGAGAAGATATGGAAGTTGCTGGTGCTTTTGGGATGAATATCCCCCTCAAAGCAAAAGGCCATTCAGATAAACTTCTAGATATGCCTCTTTCTGAATCAATCATAATTAATTCAGCAACGGGTGCTGCATTAGGCGGTATGAGACCAGTAGCCGAAATACAATTTGGTGGATTCGCAGCATTGGCTATGAACGCCCTCGTGAATAATGCGGCACAACTAAGATGGAGATGGGGTGCAGATGTACCGTTAACAATCAGAATACCTCTGGGAGCTAAAACAAGGAGTGGCCCGTTTCATGCTAATATGATTGAATCTTGGTTTATGAACGACCCTGGCTTGACAATTGTATTCCCAAGCAACCCACAAGATGCATATGACTTATTGATTGAGTCTCATGAATTAAATGACCCTGTTGTATTTCTTGAACATCTTGGATTATATGGATTAGGTGGAGGGAAGACTGGATGGGGTGACTCAATAAATCAGATTATCGATACAGAATCAGTAAAAGAGAGATTAGAAAATAATGATTCTTCAATTGGTAAAGCTAAAGTTATCAGAGGCGGAAAAGATTTGACAATTATTACTTGGGGAGCAATGGTCCATGTAGCTCTTAAGGCCGCTGAATTAATGGCGAAAGAGGGTATAGAAATAGAAATTGTCGATCTAAGAACGATACTTCCGTTTGACTCAAAAACTTGTATTCAATCAGTCATGAAAACAAAGAAAATGATTGTCCTACAAGAGTCCCAATATACAGGAGGTTTGGGGCATACAATTAGTAGCAGAGTAATGGAAGAAAGTTTTTGGGATATGGAATCTCCACCTGTAGTAATAGGCGCTTTAGATACGCCAGTTCCATTTTCGCCCACATTGGAGGATTACACAATACCTACAGTAGATCTTGTATTAAGACATGCAAAAAGAATGTGTAAATAAATAAGTGATTATAATGTTGAGTTTTCTGTCAGACCTACCCGATTTAGTTTTAGTAATACTTGGTTTTATTTTCTTGATATTTGGTGGAGAAAGTGTAGTTCAGGGAGCAATTACAATTGCAAGAAAAATGAATGTTTCACCCCTATTAATTGGTTTTACAATAGTGGCAGTAGGGACGTCACTGCCAGAATTAGCAGTCACTTTGAATGCCGTTAGTAGTAATAATCAAGATCTTGTTGATTTAGCAGTCGGAGGAGTCCTCGGCTCGAACGTTGCCAATGTAATGTTAGTTCTAGGAACTGCTGCTATGCTAGGAGCCTGCGATAAACCTGGAGTAGGAATTAAGAAAGACGCTATGGCAGTAATTATGGCATCAATAATTTTACTTTTCACAGTACTAATGGGTGAAGTAACTCAAATAATTGGTATTTTAATGGTTATTGCTCTAATAAGCTATTATGCATATTCATATAATTATTCGAAAAAATTAGGACTGGATGAAGAGTTAGAAGAAACTTGGATGGGAGAGAATATGCTGTTGGCAATGATAGTGACGATTTTAGGTGGAGCGATGATTGTCTTGGGAGCAGAATTACTGATTGAAGGTTCGAAGGGAATTGCAGATTCATTTGGAATTTCAGAATCAATAGTTGGCCTTAGTGTAATTGCTTTGGGTACGTCTCTTCCTGAATTAGCAGTAACTATGGTTGCTGCTTTAAGGGGACACAAAGGTGTAGCAATTGGGAATGTCTTGGGTTCAAATGTGATAAATATTCTCGGGATACTAGGTATTTCATCAGCCTATGCAGGAGGAATCATAGTATCAGAAGAATTTGCAGGGAGAGATATATGGATAGTAATGATAACCTCTGGACTGGTTGCTATAATGTTGTTAAATGAACGTAAAATAACTAAAACATTGGGTGTGACTATGGTCATTGGTTACTTGTCATACATGGTATTACTCTACACATTATGAAAAATATCTGAGCAGAACGGCTAAGTCTTATTGCCGCTTGCGAGCACCATGGTTAACTTCGATTTGACTGATGAACAGCAAATGCTACAAGAATTAGCACGTGATTTTGCCAATGAAGAAATAAAACCAAATGCTGCTCAATGGGATAAAGAAAGTGTCTATCCCAAAGAAGCAATTTCTAAGGCGAATGAGCTCGGTCTATTGACTCTAAAAATACCTGAAGAATATGGTGGAGGAGGAATGGGTTCATTTGAAGAAGTATTAGTCTTGGAAGAGTTTGGATTTGGAGACCCTGGATTTGCAACTGCTGCTGGAAGTTCAATGCTAGCATCATACCCACTAATTACTGGTGGTACTGAAGCTCAAAAAGAAAAATATCTCAGAATGGTAACTGATGGCAAGATAGCAGCCTATTGCGTAACCGAACCCGGTGCAGGAAGCGATGTTCAAGCAATACAAACTGAGGCAATTAAAGATGGAGATGAATATATCATTAACGGACAAAAAATGTGGATTACTGGTGCAGGTCATGCAGACTGGTTTTTTGTACTTGCATATACCGACAAAAATCTGGGATACAAAGGTATGAGCGGATTTATTGTTGATTCAAATCTTGAGGGTGTAGAATTGGGTAAAAAAGAAGAAAACATGGGTCAGCGTTGTTCTGATACAAGATCTGTGACATTTAATGATGTTCGAGTGCCAGCAGAAAATCTAATTGGTGGAAAGGAAAATGATGGTTGGATGAATGCAATGAAGGCTTTCGATCTTTCAAGGCCGAGTATCTCATCTCATGCAGTAGGGAACGCCAGAGGCGCTATGGAAGAAGCAATCGCCTATGCTAGTGAAAGAAATGCATTCAATAAACCTATAATTAGGCATCAAGCAATCTCTTTCATGATAGCAGATATGGCAACAAAGATTGAAGCCGCTAGAATGTTAGTCTGGAAAGCCGCAATGAAATCGGATTCTGGAGAAAGTAATACCTTAGAGGCTGCACATGCAAAAAGATTTGCTGCAGATATGGCTATGGAAGTAACTACTGATGCAGTGCAAATTTTTGGAGGTTATGGATATTCAGAAGAGTACCCCGTAGCTAGAAGAATGCGAGGGGCAAAGGTTGTACAAATATTTGAGGGGTCAAGTCAAATTCAGCGATTAATAATAAGTAGAGAAATGCTTCAAAAATGAATCTAATTATAATTTTTGTAGGAACACTAAACCGGTTCATTCAATACTTATGGAATACTCCGAACGTTTGATAATATGAGCGAAAGAGTGAATTTTGTCAGAAGAATTACTGCGGTTATGATTCTAGGATTATTGGTTGTACCATTAATAGCGTCTTCTGCATCATTGGAAGAAGATGATAGGAAAGAATCCGAACAAGAACTAAATTGGTGGGAAAATACGAATATGGACACCAACAAAGATAGAATTCATGATGCTATTTGGATGGCTCCAGAAAGTAGCCATTATGATTATCTTGATGAAAATAATAGAATTAGCGTAATTGTAGATTTTGATCATACTCCAACGATAGAAGATGAAAGAATGCTGGAACAACATGTATCTTTCGAAGTCCAATTTAGATACTGGTTAATAGACAGCATAGCAGGTAAAGTAGACATAGATTTAGTCACGAAAATTGTAGAATTACCTGGAGTTGTTTTCGTTGAGTTGGATGGAAGATTAGAGATTCAAATGAATGATGTAAATGAGATTCATGACGTCACACAAGTATGGCAAGACACTGGATACACAGGAACAGGAAGTGTAGTCGCGATAATAGATACCGGGATCGATAGCGATCATGTTGGTTTAGATGATATTGACGATGACAACAGCACAAATGACCCTAAAGTAATAGCATTTTATGACCCAGTTAATACCCCTGAACTAACTAACGGCACAGAAGTGAAAGCGTATGATGATCAAGGACATGGCACACATTGTGCAGGAATAACTGCAGGAACTGGTGCGCCAGATTACCAATACAAGGGTGTTGCTCCAATGGCTCAACTTGTCGGAGTTAAAGTGCTTGACTCTGGTGGTTCTGGCTCTTTTGCAACCGTCATGGCGGGTATGGAATGGACTGTAGAGAAGAGGCACATATTCAATATCAGAGCTGCGAGTATGAGTCTTGGTGGCCCTGGAGCTATTGAGTGGACTTCATCCGAAGAAGAATCTGTTAACAGAATGGGTAATGAAATGATGAGAGAAGGGGTTGCATTATTCATTGCTGCAGGTAATAGTGTATTCAGTGCTCAAATCGGGACTCCGGGCTCTGCTGAAGATGTGATTACTGTTGGATCACTAGATAAAAATACTGCGATAGCAGTTTATTCCAGCCAAGGCCCTACTGAAGAAGGTAGAGTCAAACCAAATATTGCTTTTGTTGGAAGTAGTGTTATGGCGCCAGACTACAATACAGGTAACGGATATACAAGTAAATCAGGAACAAGTATGGCAACACCTGGTGCAGCGGGATTAGCGGCTTTGATGTATCAAGCGAATCCCGATTTATCCCCATTTGATATCAGAAACATTATGCAGGAAACTGCGACTTACAGAGAATGTCATTATATGCTGGCAAATGAGCCATGTGCTGAAGATAATATTCCAAAAAATAGACAAAATAATGTGTATGGACATGGACATGTTAATTCAATACCGTCAGTTATGGAGGCTGCAAACAAAGTATACGAATTATCACTTACTCTAAATGTGACATTAATTAATGAAATAGGAGAAGATAATAGAGTCCATTTAACTCAAGGAGAAGAAGTAGAATTCAATGTTGAAGGTGGAGCTACAAGAGTGCAATGGAGAACATGGGATATGAGAGACAACTGGATGGATTTAGCAGATTTTGATGTAAATGAATTGACTTTTGCAGTTACTCATTCGTTACTTGTCGATAGGCTACAATATCTCCCAAACAATACTGTTGAAGGTAATCAAGTATTACTTGTTAGAGCAATTACTGAAGATAGAGCATCAACAAATTTGGCTGTTGATATAACTGTAATCGGAGAAGAAAAAATAGAAAAAAGTAGTAGTAGCGGATCTAGTAACATGGCACTGATAACAGGATTATTATCTGTTTTAGTAATAATTTTATTTGTTGCTCTGACTGTTACAACAATGAAATTGAAAGGATCCGGAGTATTTTCTGAGGAACAAATTGAAGAAGAAATGGAAGATTGGATTGAAGATTTAGAAACTCAAATAGATGATGAAAACAGTGGTTAGTTTGAGCCAAATAGATGCAATTCTACTTACTGCAGGTGCCAGTAAAAGACTAGGAGAACCTAAAGCATTGGTTGATATTCATGGCGAATCATTGATTCAGATATTAATTAGAAAATTAAAGCAAAAAAAATTGAGAATAATTATTGTTACTCGAGCAGAATTATTTAATGAAATGGAAAAGTTAGGCGAGAAGGTAGTCATTAATACTCAGCCAGAGAGTGGCAGAACTGGGAGCATACAATGTGGAATTAAGGAACTTGAAAGCGAAAGATGCCTGATAGTTCCAGTAGACCGGCCAGGGTTCTCAAATACAACTATTGAAAAATTAATTAATTCGGAAAATACATGTTGTCCCAGTAAGAATGGTAAAGGTGGACACCCAGTAATTTTATCTAAAGAGGATTGTGAAAAAATTCTTTCAAGTAATCCTTCAACTCCTCTCCGAGATATTATCAATCCAATAAAAGTCGAAGTGGATGATGAGTTCTTACACCTAAACATAGATTTTCCTGAAGATTTAGAAAAACTAAGAGAAATTACTATTGAACATGATTTGTGATTGTTTCCTGACAATGATATACAAAATCAAAAAGTATAGGGCCCCCTCAGAGGTATATGTCAGTTCATGTTTTGTCTTGGGCATTGGATGAAGTAAAACAGGGTCACAGGGTCGCCATCGCAACAATTGTCTCTGCAAAAGGAAGTGTTCCTGGTAAACCTGGGGCAAAACTAGCAATTAATTCAAAAATGCAAAACTTTGGTACCGTAGGCGGTGCGGGATTAGAACTAAAAATCGAAAAAAAATTAATTCAATTATTAAATGAAGAACACAAAGTAAATCGGAAGAAAGGTGGATTAATAGAAACATTCTATCTTTACAAGGATGCGAAAGGAAAAGAAGGCATAGCTCTTGACAGCCTGTGTGGAGGGCAAGTCAAAGTGAGTATGGAGATTATTGAACCAATGCCTCATATTTTGATTGCAGGTGGAGGGCATGTAGGAAGATGTGTCGGACTAGTTGCCGAATCATTAGGTTGGGATTACTCTGTTTTTGACGTTAGAAAAGAATATTCTAATGCTGAAAAATATCCATTCTCCAATGAAAACATCTCAATGAATGCAAATGATTTTCTTGAATCGGAAGATTCTGAATCTATAAAACGATTTTCAGATATTCTATTGTTAGGGCATGATTGGTCAGTAGATCAAGAATTATTGTTAGGATTCCTGAAATTACGAAAAGATGATTCAAGGCCTAGAATTGGAGCGATTGGATCAGTCTCGAAATGGAAGTCATTCAAGAAAGCGGCAATGGATGATGGTGTTCGCGAAGAATGGTTCAATAATGCACGATGTCCGATTGGTATTGACATTGGTGCTGAAACACCTGAAGAAATTGGATTAGCGGTCTGTGCAGAGATTCTAGCATTAGAAAGAAAAATCACTCACACGGAGAACTGAAAAAGAAATAACGTCTCGGTTGATTGATGAAACAACTTAGTTTGTCATTAGTCTTGGTAATGATTACGGCATCACTCAGCGGGTGTATCTCTGATGATTCTGTAGATGAAACTTTGATTGAAGACGATGATATGTTCAGAAATTATTCTGTTGTAGCGCCTGTAGATACTGGAATCAACGTATATCACGATCATTTTAGGACAAATGAGACTTTTCCGGAATGGCTTCTAGATGGTTTGGGAGTAACAATGACATGTGATTTGACATTTTCTGGGACTTGGCAGGAAAGATATGAGGCCGATAAAGAAACATGTTGGGATAATATTAATTCTACAGACATAGTTTATTTCCCTGGGACAAAAATTATCGGTACAACACCTGATGATAATACAGAAATACCAATTCTAGATGACCCCTCTGATGGTCATGGTACCGCAGTGACAGGAGCAGTTTTGGATGCAAATCCTGATGCCATTATATTCTTTGTTGAGGGATTCAGTGACGCTGCAGTATTAGCGGCTGCTAACCAACCATTAGTGGATATTATCAGTACTAGTTTCGGGCCAATAGGCTCAATTCCTGTACCAGGGATAGAAGATGCAACTGAGATTGCAGTTGTACAAGAGAAGAAAATTCATACAGGTGCTGCAGATAATTCACCCTCGCCAGCAGTTCAAGATTCGACAGCAGGACCACCCTGGAGCATTGGAATCTCAGGATATGCAGAAGAGGGAGATGATCAGAAGGAAACTATGAGTGGTTCATATCCAGATATAGCTGCGGATTGGACTCAAGTGTTACCAAACCATGATGATATTGATGGCTATCATGAAACCAGCGGTACCTCTTTTGCAACACCAAGAACTGCGGGGCTTCTTTCGAAGGTAATTCAACACTTAAGAACTGAATCGGGAGATTTCTCTTCAGGAGCAGACCCAAATCTAAGAAGTGGATATTTAGTAAATGGAGATGATATGAATATTTCACAAGCACAAATTAGAGATGCGCTAAATCTATCCGCCTGGTACCCATCATTCAATACTTGGGACCCCCTTTCTGGAACTACCCCCGTATCTCCAGTTGCTCCATGCACACAGATTGGTTGGGGAGTAGTAAATGAGTCTAATGTGGAGCCAATGATTAATCATTTGAATGGGAATTTAATACAACCGGAAAGGCCTTCTGATGTGACACTATGCATGGAAACTAATCAAGAAATTCGTGAAACGTATTGGAATTAATAATTACCGAGGGGTTCAATAACAAAAGTACGTTCCACGTAGTATGCGTAAAGTGATACTTAGGTGGAAAACCATCTCACTTTACGGTGCAACAGAAATATCAGAAATTCTTAATTTATGTGAGAGAATGGAAATTCTTGGACATCTGGCAATAAATGAAAAAAGTGTTACTCAGTTAGCTGAAATTAAGTTAAAAAAAGGAAAAAGTATAGATGATTTTTCAGATTTAGAGAACTTCAAGGTAATTGAGACACATGAAGAGAATGAGGATGGAGTTTTAGTAAGTTTATTGTGTACTCATCCACTAGCAATCTCTGCAATTGAATTATCAAATATACATATTCACCCTCCTTACGGTATTTCAGAAGAAAAAGGCATGGAATTGAGAATTTCTGGCTTGTCAAAGTCCGTAAGTAGGTTCATCAGACTCATTAGAATGGTTTTACCTCCAGACAATATATCAGTTCAAACCTTTCAAAAAGAAGATAATGGAAGTGTGTGGGAGTCAATTTTGACTGAAAGACAGATAGAAGTTTTGAAGCACGCTACTAGAAAAGGATTCTACAGCATGGACAGAAGTGTCACTCTGAAACAACTAGCTGACGAGATGAATATGGCAAGAAGTACTTATGGTGAGCACATAAGAAGAGCAGAAGTCGAAATAATGAATAAAGTAATGAAGGATCTTGAATAAGTTGAGGATGAAAATCCGAATACTCAAATGGAGAGCCCGTGTGGTGAAGATGTTCACATGAGTGTCATACGTCTACCGATGCTTCCAGGCCCTGAAAAAATACCTTGGAAAGCAAAAGTAAATGGCAAAGAAATTTCAAAACATATTGAGAGTAATGCTATTCTCTTAGATGTTCTAAGAGATCAAGTAGGCACACTAGGAGTCAAGAGGGGTTGTGACATGGGGACATGTGGTTGTTGTTCAGTATTAGTAAATGGAAAACCTAAGTTGTCTTGCTTAGTATTAGCACAAGAAGTTGAGAGTAAGGAGATTACTACAGTAGAAGGTTTGTCCGATGGACACCACCTACATCCTATACAAGAAATGTTTAGCGAATATGGAGGGAGTCAGTGTGGTTTTTGTACACCCGGATTCTTAGTAGTAATCTCTTCACTATTAGAGGAAAATCCTACCCCTAATGAATTAGAAATTAAGAATGCTATCGAAGGGAATCTATGTAGATGCACAGGATACCAACAAATTGTTGATTCGGTTAAAGCCGCCAGTGAATTATTAGTTTCTGGCAATAAAATAGAAAATACTACTACACCAAAAAGTAATCCGAATCCGGGATTTGAAAATTGAGGGATGATAATGTCTGATGAGGAAAAGGATGAGATGGTTGGTTACCGGCAACAACCAGGAAAAATTTCTTTCTCCAGACCAGGTTCAGGAGGTAAAAACTCTTTCAGTGAACCTAGAGATGAAAAAATGATTCCTGAAAGTCAAGGAGGAATGAAAAAACAACCTTGGGGAAACCATAGACATGATAATTTGATTACTGGAAGGGTTGTTGGCAAACCTACATCTTTAGTTGACAGTAATTGGAAAGTTACAGGAAGAGCAAAGTATGGCGACGATATTAGACTACCAAATGAGCTAATAGGTAAAATTGTAAGATCACCATACCATTATGCAAGAATTTTATCTATCGACTTGTCAGATGCATTAAATTTACCAGGGGTCGTTTCCATTGCCACGGGAGATGATGCAAAAAATAAATTTGGAGTCCTTCCTGTAACAAAAGATGAACATGCCATGGCAGTTGATAGAGTTAGGCACATTGGAGACCTAATTGCATGTGTTGCAGCAGAGGATGAAGCTACTGCTCTAGAAGCAGTTAGATTGATTAATATTGAATATGAAATTCTAGACTCAATTCACGACATGAAAGATGGATTGAAAGATTCAGAGGTTCCTATTCATGACAGAGGAGAATATCATATTGGCGAGGCAAATATACAGAAAAGAGTGTTTCAAGAATTTGGGCACATTAAATCGATGAAGAAAAATGCTGTAGCCAGTCATAAAAAAAATTGGTTTTTCAATGGAGTTAACCATGCAGCCACTGAACCTCACGCTGTTGTGGCTGATTGGGATCCGTCAGGAAGGTTAACGCTTTACACGCCTCAACAGGTTCCTCATTACGTACACAGGGCTTTAGCGGATGTATTAGAAATACCAATGCATCAGATAAATGTACATCGAACCTTTGTAGGAGGAGGATTTGGTGGAAAATCCGATCCTTTTCCACATGAAATGTGTGCCTCTATACTAGCACGTAAATCTGGTAGACCTGTTAGAATTACATTTGATAGAGAGGAAGTTTATTGGATAAATAGAGGAAGACATCCCTCCCATATTGAAATGAATCTACATGCTGACGAAGAAGGTAGACTATGTGGAATTGAGACAGATGCACTAATCGATGGAGGCGCATTTGCATCTTTTGGACATGTAACTACATATTACAATGGAGTTCTACATACTGCTCCTTATGAGATTGGAGCATTTCACTACACTGGAGCAAGAGTGTGGACAAACAAACCTGCCAGTGGAGCCATGAGAGGACATGGTGCTGTTAATTCAAGATGTGCAGTAGAAGTAGGTATTGACGATATTTCCGAACAATTACAAGTTGACCCTATATCTTTCAGATTAGCTAATTTATTACCACCTCACTCTGCAACAATTACTGGATTCAGAGTTACTAGCATAGGGATGAGAGAATGTTTAGAAAGAGTAATGAAAGAATCTGGATGGAAAGATAAGTTCAGAAAAATGCCTCTCGGACATGGCATCGGAATTGGTTGTGGGTTCTTTATTTCAGGTAGTGGACTGCCTATACATTGGGACCCAAACAAGTTCCCACATGCAACAGTTCATTTGAAAATCGATATGGATGGCGGAGTAACTGTACATACAGGAGCAGCAGATATAGGGCAAGGGTCAGATACTGTAGTGGCCCAATCTGTTGCAGAGGTTCTAGGATTACCATTGGATATGATTAGAATAAAATCTAGGGAAACTGATACATCTCCAGTTGATTTAGGCTCTTATTCATCAAGAGTAACATTCATGAATGCAAATGCCGCGATTTCGGCTGCAATGGAAATTAGAAATGATTTATTGGACGCAACTTCTGAAATCACCAAAGCACCAATTGAAAAACTAGTTATTGGAGACAGGAGGATTTTCAGAAAAGATGACCCTGCAATTGGTGTATCTTACCTTGAGGCGTTGCACAAAGCCCAGGAAGATCGAGGAGCGTTAGTTGCCTCAGGAGCCTACAGAACACCTCCAATGGGTAGAGCACACAAAGGTGCGGCTGCAGGTTTAGCGCCTGCATATTCATTTTCGGCATATGTAGCTGAAGTGAAAGTTGATGTTGAAACTGGTCAAACAAAGGTCGAGAAAGTTTGGGCTGCTCATGATTGTGGGAAAGCGCTTAATCCACTAGCAGTCAAAGGACAAATCATAGGCTCTTGTCACATGGGCATGGGACAAGTTCTCTCAGAAGAAATGAGATATGGTAGAACTGGAAATCTAATGAATACAGATTTACTAGATTATAAGATCCCTAGTGTACATGAAATGCCACATGTAACTCCTATTATAGTGGAATCAAATGATCCCGAGGGACCATTTGGTGCGAAAGAAGCTGGAGAAGGCCCTTTGTTGCCTATTTTACCAGCTGTATGTAATGCAGTTTACGATGCAATCGGAGTTAGGATGAATGAGTTACCAATTACTCCAGATAGACTATACAAAAATATAGAAAGAAAATGTCGAGATTTAAAAATTGATGACCCCGCTGATTTACCGTCGCCCAGATTAAAGCATTCAGAATTACAAGATATCCTTGAGAAAAGAGCAGGAGAACATTCAATCAGAGATAAAGAAAGAAGATTGTCATCCGAAATTGAACCCTATCACAATGGAGCTTTATTTGGTATGGACCCAACAATTCCGCCGGATGAGGTTGATGAAAGTTGGGAAGTAACTGTCATACCTTCTGAAGAATATCTAGAAAATCCTAGATTGGCAGGAAGTGCATGGGTTCACACTGAAAGAAGAAAGAGGGAGGGACTAAAATGAAAATGCCTCCATTCAAACTTCATACGCCAAGTAGTGTAGAAGAAGCAATTCAAATTGCTAAGAATTTACAATCAAAGAAAGAAGATTTCGATTGGATTTCCGGTGGCACAGACCTAATTCCTAATTATAAATGGCATCTTAATCCAAAAAAGAATGTAATTTCTTTGGCAAATATTTCACAATTGACTGAACTCACGGAAACCACTATTGGTGCAATGGTTAGGTTGCAGGACTTAGCGGAATCAGATTTTACTCATCCTGTCTTAGCAAAATCTGCTAATTCAATTGCTAGCATAATGATTAGAAGATCTGGAACGGTAGGAGGAAATATTTGCCTAGATACGAGATGTTATTGGTATAATCAAACTGAAGATTGGAGAGAAACTATAGATTGGTGTCACAAGTGTGATTGCGGCACCGGAGCAGACTGTAGAGTAATTCCAAATCAGAATACATTATGTGTGGCAACATATCAAGCAGATTTAGCCCCAGTTTTGATGTGTATGGAAGCTAAAGTGCACTTGATTTCGACATCTGGGAAGAGAGAAATGGATCTTGTTGATTTCTTTGAATTGGATGGAATGAAGAAAAACAAACTATTACCGGGAGAGTTACTAACTCATATCACTATTCCTGAAGAAATTTCGAGTTGGTCAGGAGACTACCAAAAGTTGCGTCAAAGAGAATCTTGGGATTTCCCAGAAGCGGGCGTTGCGGCACTCTGGAAGAAAAGGGGAGAGAAATTAGAGAAATTGAGAATTGCCACCACTGGGCTAGAATCTATTCCGGGATATCATGAAGATTTAGCTATGGAATTTGTAAAAAATTGGAGTGGAGAAGAAAGTATCAAACAACTTTCAGAAAAAATTCGTAAAGCAGTAAAACCTGTTGCAAATACTTGGTATACCCCATCATATAGAAGAAAGATGGTGAAGGTATTAACAAAGAGAGCCTGTAAGGAGTTAATGAGTGAGTGATATGAACAAAGTCATCTATATCGTCGTCAGTTTATTTTTACTTGCGAATTTCGCTACAATTAGTTCTGCGCAAGAGCAACCTGAATTAGGGAATTGGGAATTAGGGATAAAATATATTGCAGATGATGACAGTAACTCGTTTCTTCTAAACGAAGACGGAGAAAGAGTAGTAGAGTTCTATATTCATAACACACAGATGTTTGAAATTGAAGTTAGTTTCACATATGAAGTCCCTTTTAATGGAGTAGATGATGGACCTGAATCTGAAAAAATACAAGCTGGAGAAAATGAAACTTTTTCTTTGGTGATAAAAGATATCGATGTTTATAATTTTGCAGCGAATACAGTTGAAGAAATGAAAATTACTGCAAGCTTAGTTACGAGAGCTGGAGTTCAAGTCCTCATACCTGAAAACCAAGAAGCAATGGCTGACTTAAAAATACCAACAATATTTTCAATTTCTGTAGATATCGATGATCCGGTCGGACCTATGAATGCTGGAACAGATATGATTCTCAGAGTCACTGTGTCAAATAATGGCAACATAAAGGACAAAGTCGGAGAAATTGACCTATCGGATAATTGCCCTCTAATGACATTGGATAATGGACTAGACAAACTACTAATTACGGACTTGGAAAAGGATGAATCTACCAGTGCAGATTTGAAAATTACTGCTTCACAGAGTCATCCAAGAAAGAATTGTAAATTAGAAATTACAGTCCATTCTAATGGCGCGATGAATGCTGGTTCTTCAAAAATTACAGACGATGAGACATCAATAACTGTAGAACCACCTCTATCAAAACCAACTGAGAATGAAGATGATTCAGATGATGGGGAAAGTATAACTGAGGTAGTTGATACTAATCTTCCATCAGCAGGAATAAGTGCGATTTTGCTTTCAACCTGTTTAGCCCTATTTTATGTTAATAATAATCGAAAAAAATGTTAATAAATTCAAAAAAACAGTAAACTGAGGTAGTGTATATAAAACATCTATTGACTAGATTAAGTTAAATTTACCTGAACTAATAGCAGCAACATATAACTGCAATTCATTGTACGCTTGGACAGTTGTAAGCCTTGGCTATGTTCTACATCAGAAAATGGATTTGATTATTTTGACTGAAGGAAATGAAGATAGATTTGATTTCAATACTATTGTAGTTGGTTCTATTGCAATAACAGTAGTGTTACTTCTTCTTGCTCCGATGTTAATGGTGATAGGAAAAGACACTTCATATTCTGCTTATGAATCGGATAGTTTAGCGCAACTAAGTGAAATGAGATGCGACCTCGGAGATGACCTAGATCAATGTACAGATGATAGTAATGATTTAGGTTATTTTACAGCTAACACCATGTCCACTCCAATGTTAGTAAATGATTGGAAAGACCCCCACAGAACTATGCTAGTTGTCGTTTCTCCTGAAAAACCAATTGATGAAACTGCAGCGGATGCAATTTATGACTTTGTTACAGAAAAAGGAGGTAAGGTGATAGTTGCTGCAGACAATACTAATGCAAATAGATTAGCATCAAAATTCGGAGTATCATATTTTGATAAGCCACTATTGGACCAAAATCAACATTGGCTAGAGTATAATGATGATGATACTGTAAAGGACCCGGTATGGCAAAATGTTTGGAGCGTGGCCTCTGTCGAGAATGATGTTAATGAAATGGAAGCGGGCGCTGCTAGAAAGGGTTGCTCAGATGTTCAGATTTCTAATAATGACCTTAGCCAAGAGTGTAGAATACCGGTCATGTTCAGATCCCCTACTGGGATAAGATTCGAACCTACAGCTGAAGATTTACCTCAAAGTAATCCAGATACCCAAAGAGAAGTCAATGTCTTAGCAACTGCTTCTTCTTCTGCTTTTATTGATATTATTGGTAATGGTGATTCCAGCGATGCAAGAAACCCTGCACCTGGTGACTTGGCTCTGATGGTTAGAATTGACTACCCAGGTATTTCTGTCTTTGACAAAGTGACTGGTAAAGGTGGTTTTAGTGACTTGGAAGAAATCGATGTTACTGGAAGTATTGTATTCGTTTCTGATGATGAAGCATTCTCTGACAGATTATGGGACTTTGATACTGCAGCCCTTACGGGTATGAGAAGTTCATGTGAAGGAATTGTAGAGTCTAAATGTTGGATGAATGAAATTAATGATAACAACGATTGGAATGGAAACAGTGTTTACTTCCAAATGTTAGTTCACTCTATGATGGAATTTGATAATTTTCAACTATCAAGTCAAGTAAGGCAAGATAATTCTAATTTCCGTATAGTTTTTGATGAAAGTAGACATGTTACTGGAACTATTTCTGCACCATTTGTAGCAGGAATGTCCACTGTAGTTTTACTTACTTCGAATACTTTCTTGAAGTGGCTAGTAGTTCTAAACGTAGGACTACTACTACTTGTTTCAATGATGGTAATACCAGAAAAAGAAAATTGGAGACATGTTTTCGATTTAACGAGATTCAATCAGAGGCCCAAAAAATTAGACCCCAGCACTTACAGACTTAGGGTCAAACAGTCATTATTCACTAAAGTTAGAGTCCATCATGACCTGACTAGAGACCAAATGGCTTCAAAACCCCCTGCAGAGGTCCAAGCAATGATAGGCGACCCTAGGCTGGTTGAACTGGCTTACAGCCAATCACGTACATACTCACCCCAAGAACTAAGGCAACTGATGGTAGCAATAAGGAAATGGGGTAAGGTAAATTAAAAAATGGAGAGAATAAAATGAATGCAACACCACCAGCAGAAAAACCAGCAGCACCGCAAGCAGACGCGGTTAGCCAGGGTTATGCAAAGAAAGCCGAAAGCGTTCGTGGATCGAAGAAGATGAGTGAAAAACTCGAAGCTGTAGGAGCTATTGCAGAAGCGATTAGCCTAGAGGTTCAGAAAGTAATTATCGGAAAGAGCCATGTAATTGACAATGTTATGGTAAATATCTTGTCAAACGGTAATCTTCTATTCGAAGATTATCCAGGACTTGCAAAGACACTGATGACCAACACCTTCGCTGATGCGCTTGGATGTGATTTCAAGCGTGTACAGTTTACACCAGATTTGCTACCAGCAGATATTACAGGAACCAATATCTATGATGCAAAGAAAGGAGAATTTAGTTTCAAACCAGGACCTATTTTCTGTAACCTTCTACTATCTGACGAGATAAATAGGGCACCTCCAAAGACACAAGCGGCATTACTTGAAGCCATGCAGGAAAAGCAGGTAACTATTGGTGTAATTACACACAAATTACCTTCTCCGTTCCTTACAATGGCTACACAAAACCCAGTTGAGCAAGAGGGAACATATCCACTTCCTGAAGCTCAGTTAGATCGTTTCATGTTTAAGATGTCTGTAGGTTATCCTGACAGAGCAGATGAAGACGAGATTCTAAGAAGGCGTATTGAGAGAAAGAAGGACGCAGTAGAAGTTGACGTAATTACAGATCCTGCAAGAGTTGTTGCAATGCAACAAGCGATTGAGGACGTATATGTTGACCCAGCAGTAAGAATGTACATGGTTGAAATTGTTTCAAGAACTAGAGAAGACCCACGGGTGTTGGTTGGATCTTCCCCTAGAGGTTCACAGGCATTACTGAAAACAAGCCGTGCTGCAGCAGCAATGAGGGGACGTGACTTTGTTACTCCTGATGACGTGAAAGCAGTAGCCACTTTGGCTGTATCGCACAGACTGATTCTGAAACCTGAACATCAAATTAAGGGCTTAGAAACTGATCAAGTAGTTTCAGATATTCTTAGACAAGTTCCAGTTCCAACTGTTTGATTGAGATACTGACAATAGGAGGTTTGCTTGTGGCATGGAGTAGAAAATCGGCGATGTTTGCTTCGCTAGCAATCGCTCTATACCTCCTAGGTTTGGTTTTGAGAAATCAACAGTTAGTTACCGTGGCAGTAGTACTTCTATCATTCTTGACTTGGGCCGCATTCAGAACTACCAATGCAGATGTATCATCATCAGGCAGGAGATTGGAGGATGAAAATGCCACAGGAGGAATAGCATTACAAAATCTTGTTGCATTAAGAAAACTATCCTCTGCACGTGTATTTGAAGATGGAGAGATCGATGTATCTATCAGAATCCAGAATAAATCTAACCTCTCCAAAGTTCTGGAAGTTAGAGATCGAGTTCCTGAAGTTATGAGGATTAAAAAAGGAGCAAACTATGTTCTTATGGAATTAGGACCTCAAAGAGAAACTGAAATTGCATATACAATTGAAGCTCCCCTAAGAGGTTTCTATACCATAGGACCTGTATGTATTCGTATTCAAGATACATTTGGCCTGTTCCATAATGAAAGAGAAATACATCTTTATGACGATTTCTTAGTTTTTCCAAAAATGGAAGACATAAAGGACGCATTAATCAAGAGTCGGGTCCCAAAGATTTTCACCGGCGCTGTAAATATTAGAAATCCGGGAGAAGGATCAAATTTCTATAATCTTAGAGAATATGTTCCTGGAGATGCTATGAAGAAAGTTAACTGGAAAGCTACTGCGAGATCTGGTGGGAAATTAATGGTTAATGAATTTGAAAGAGATGCCGTTAGTGACATAATCTTGTTAGTTGATAGTAGATCAGTATCTGAAACAGGGCCTGTGAGCAGAAATTCTCTTGTTTATAGTACTAGAGCCGCTGCGAGTTTAGCACAATATTTCCTTTCAAGAAGAGATTCAGTCGGAGTTGTAGTTTATGGTGATGAGATTGTTTCTGTTGATAGAGACACTGGGAAAAAACAGTTGTACGTTATACTAACTAAATTAGCAGGCGCTATGGCGAAAGGGAATACGCCTCTAAAAGTTGTAACGAACAGAATTCTACCACATATTAACAGAGGGAGCCCTATTATCATATTGAGTCCTTTAGAAGATGATCCCACAATTATTGATGCAGTCAGAGATTTAAGATCTAGAAACTTCGATGTCACAATACTTTCTCCAAGTAGTTTAGAGTTTGAGTTCGATGCAAGAAGATTAGATAGAACTGGTTATGAATTACTGAAAACTGAAAGAGATATTCTAATGAGCGAACTCAGAGGATTGGGTGCTAATGTAATGGATTGGGAGCCAGATATGCTATTGAATACTGCACTTTCTGGGGCGAGAGGATTCTGAGAGGTGATTTGATGGTTGAACAAAAATCAGATACTTCTCATCTTTATGATGGAAAAACTGTAAGGTCATCGGCTCCAAGTCGAAAGAAAGCTGCTGGAAGAATGAAAGGTAGTACTGAAATTCCAAAAGATGCAATTCCAGAAGTACATGTACCATCAGTAATAGAGTCATTTTTCGGTGGGCCAATTGTTACGAAAACTAAATTCTTACCCCCTGACAGAGTTGTTCAGACATTACAGATGTCTGCTGCAATTATGCTAACTTTACTTTCAATTGTAACATTTACAGTGACTCCAGTTTCTGGAACAGCTTGGTTTTGGCTGAGCAATGCGATTAATCAACCAGGAATTGGAGCATTAATTCATCTATCTTTGATAGCTATAGGTTTCATTGGAGGTATGTATGGAATATTTCAAAGAGAACAACGTGCAATTTTAATTTCGTATGTAGTGCTTATATTAGTAACAATTAGATTTGCCGGAAGCAAAGTAGAATTTGGAATCGACTTACTTCCTGATGGTGAAATATCTCAAAAATTATTGTTAATATCATATGCTCTTTTCTTAGTAATGTATATTGAATTAACCAGTGGAATAATTAGATTCTCAATGCTTGATAAATCTATTAGAACTGGTGAAGTATATGTTATGAATGTTAAAAAAATAACAAGACAATATTACAGGTCTCTAATGATTACACCATTAATTGCCGGATTAGTGGCCTTACTAACTCTAATGATTAACCTAATTATACCAACAATTGTTGGATTATTAGGGAGTGATGCTACTGCAACAAGATTGGCTGAAAGTGTTGAATTAACATCTGTTTACGGAGTTGCACTTGGAACAGCTGTTGTATTTATGATTGTAGCTTCGGCTTTTGCAGTTAACTTACCTGTCAGAATTGCTCAAATGAGAGAAAACAGTGGAAAATAATTATCCAAAGTAGCCACCGATGATTCCTAAATCGGAGATTACCAGTATAGCCACAGCTTCAACTACTGGTACTGCACGAGGTCCAAGTACAGGGTCGTGTCTTCCATGAACCTTAAGCGGTTTTTTTCCACCACTAGGTAGGTGCAAAGTTGATTGTTCTCTTGCAAGGCTACTAGGTGGTTTGAAATGAACTACAACTCTGACAGCAGAGCTTGTTGAGCGACCACCCAACGCGCCATCAGCATCCCCTGAGTCTGAACCCTCAAGGATTGGTTTGCCATTTTCTAAAAACCAAGCATCATTGTTTTCTGAGCCTCGCATTTTTGAAGTAGAGAAACCATGTGAGAACTCAATTGCTCTAGCACCTGGAATAGCCATCAATCCCCTAGCCAAAGCCGGTTCAATACCATCGAACCATGGTTCACCGACTCCGATTGGAAGTCCTTCAATCAATAATTCAACTGTAGATCCAATTGAATCAAGATCTTTTCTTATTTTATGAAGAAAATCAGACATCTTAGTGACTGATTCTGGATCCCTGCAATTCAACCTTGACATATCAGTCCCTTCTTTCAAAGGAGATTTTCTATCTAAATTAAATAATGGTTTAGCAGATATATCTCCTACACTTGATAGATGAGCAGTACAAGACCAGCCAACAGAATCTAACAGACTCCGTGCTTGGCTTCCTGCTGCAACAAGCCCAAAAGTAAGCCTTGCAGACTGCGAACCGCCACCTCGTAAATCACTAGCACCTTCTGAGCGGATATGTTCAACCATATCTGCGTGTCCAGGGCGAGGATGATCTGGTAAAAATGAATAATCTTTTGAACGAACATCTGAATTATAGGTTAACAAAAGTATAGGCCAACCTGTAGCTAAACCTTCATGTACACCGGACATAATTTCACAATCATCAATTTCTGCTCTTGTGGAGAGACCTTTACGTCCGGGTTTTCTCCTATTTATGAAATCTAATAGAGCGTCATTATCGATTTCAGTCCCTGCAGGGAGACCTTCTAATAACGCACCCACACACTTTCCATGACTTTCTCCAAATAGTGTGACACGCAAACGATCTCCCATTCTCATACTCATCAAATCAACTCCAAAATATTGTTATTGAAAAAATTTGTTTCAACTATATCATATTTTAAATCGTTGAGTAATTGACGTATTATTCCTGAATCTTGAACAAAACTAATGACTGAAATTGCAGGTCCTGAGCCAGTAATTCCTGCAGCAATAGCCCCGCTAGCAATCAATTTATTGCATATTCGGACCGCTTCATCATCTTCTGTAGCAGCAGCTACAGCCATACCATTGGTAGAAATTGCTTGGAATATAGAATCATTTGATAGTGAATCTAAAGCTCGTTCAAAAAATCTTGATTGTTCTTTGAAATTACTGATTTTTATTTCCTTTGTCCTTCTACCTCTTAATATTAGAAATATGATGATTTCTTCTTCAATATTACCTTCTAATAGGATAGATTCTTGTGCAGATTTATTTGGGTCAACTAATTTCCATCCGCTTGATATGGAAGCCCAAGTATCATCTAAACTGCCAGTAATCGTACAGCCACATTTACGCTGTGAAGAAACTGCGAGATTAACTATCTCAGAATCATTAAGACCCGTCCAAGTAGCTTGATTTAATGCTTTAATTGCTGCACAAGAAATTGCAGAACTTGATTTTAGGCCTTGACCTATTGGGATTTCTGAAGAAACTTGCCAACCGTATTTTTCAGGTAGAGGGAAACCATTTTCTTTCCAAACCATCTCAATAGACTGAAATAATTCATGAAAATCATCATCTATCTTCTGAGGTTCTGAGACTAATTTCACATTAGCCTTGAGGTTTATCCCTATAGAACACCCTTTATCTAAACCTACAGCATGCAATATTGAAATTGCAGCATTGGATTCGGCTTCGGCTAGAATAATCATTTTTCATTCATCTCTCCTTCAAGCGCATTTCCAATATGTCTCATTTGATTTTGGTGTCTAATCATTATTTCATCATTAATTTTTAAATCTGTAACTGACAAAGCTTTACCATGCTTATCTATTAATCTGACAGTTTCTGCCTGTTGTAAGATTATTTGACCAAAATCCTCATTTTTTGTTTTAAATCTGATAATTAGGAACGGACGGCGTTCAATTTTTAATCTTCCAATAATACATTTTCTTAGATTACCCGATGAGGAGATAACTGCAACCTCATCTCCTGCTACAAGCTCAGAAAGATACTTGGTTGAGTTATCAGACATCAATACATAAGAATGGATAGAACCGGCATTAACTCTAAACGGTCTGGTTGGAACAAAATGAGATTCAATTGTCTCTCCATGTACCAGAGCTAGTAATGATGCATTTGAACCGATGACCATGCCTTCTCCAATTTCTAATCTTTCAATAAGATCAATACAAACTCTTTCACCTACTCCACTAGAATCTATTGAAAATATTATTGCATTATCTATCTCAATGGAAGTTGAAGAGTTTTTGTTAAAAGAGTCTTTTTTCGAAGCTATTGCTATAGCAGCTTCCCATAATTCACCATTATTTGCGGGAAGAAGTATAGCATCAACACCATGTTCAAGAGCGAATGCTGCACCATTTAAATCAATTATTTTATCAATTGCTACAGAAATTTTTGTCCCACTTCCTTTAGAGATTGAAACTAGATTCTCTAGAGGAATCATTGTCCAATCTGAACACCTAACTAGAATCCAAGGTATCATACCAATCAAAGAAATTGCTTCTTCCTGGGAATGAGCATCATCGAGATTAACTTCGGCGACATCTGAGGCACTACCTAACCATATTCTTGAACATAATTCAGGAGTAGATTCAGAATGAGAATCTTGCCAAAGTTCCACAATATCACCTATCAAGCAACTTTGAAGCCTCAGTGGATGTAGAATTATCATGTACTATTGCTCTCAACGCTTTGACACAGGATTCCGGATCATTAGCACCAAAAATTTGTCTTCCTATACAAACACCGGAACCACCTGCGGAGATAGCTAATTCAACAATATGGAGTAACTCAATAAACGAAATATTTCTGGGGCCTCCAGAAATTAGAACAGGAATAGGAACTGCTTGGCATACTAATTTGAAAGACTCTACATCTCCGGTCCAAGGCACTTTGACAACGTCACAACCTAATTCCCATGCTACTCTTGCAGCATGAGCAACACCCTTGGTGATATCTCCTTCACTGATTTTTAACATAGGGCCTCTAGGATAAATCATACCTAATGTAGGTAGACCTAATGGTAATGCCTCACCGGTCAATTTACCCATTTCTTCTATCATTTCAAGTTCAAAACTATCTCCTAGATTAATCTGTGCTGAGACAGCGCTGGCCCCTCTAATTAGACACTCTTCAGCGTTAGCCACTCTAACTTTGTATTGATTTTTTTCTCCGGCGTTTACAGTAGACACGGAAACATGGCAAACAAAATTACTCCAACCAGTAGTTTCTACAAAGTGACTCAAAGCACCTTTTTGCAAGACAATTGCATCAGCACCACCAGAAATACAAGAAGAAACTACCTGATCCATATTATCGAGACCCTTTTCAGGATACGCTGAGATTCCATGATCCATAGGTATCCAGACCCCTCGACCATTGGGCAAAATCTTGGCGAGACGATCTACTAGGCCTTCTCCCATGATTCATCGCCTGCCGTCTTACTCTTGAAAGGTATCGTATTAAAAAAAAAGACAAGAATTTGAAAAAAATGATATTAAATGTCTAAATCTATTATCAAAGGAGCATGGTCAGAAACAGTAAGGCCACCTTCCCTCAATATCTTTGCGGACTGGAAAATTTCGAAAGCAGCATCGTTAGCAAGAGCATAATCTATCCTCCATCCTCTGTTCAGAGCTCTTGCTTGACCTCTATTAGACCACCAAGAATATGGTCCTTTGATATCACCCGAATCAATCCTCAAAAGATCATACCAACCGATTGAAAGAAAACGTGTGAACCATTCTCTTTCATGAATTAAGAACCCTGAAGTATTTTTATTACCTGAGGGATTCCAAATATCATTCTCTGTATGAGCAATATTTAGATCACCACAAAGTAATACTGGTTCATCTAAACCAATAAATTTCTTAGACCAGGTAAGTAAGTCTTCTAACCATTGATCTTTAAATTTTTGTCTCTCAATATTCGCTCCACCGTTTGGAAGATAAATATTGATACAATGAAGATTTCCATGTTTTGTATGAAGAACACGTCCCTCCGAGTCATTGATATCAACATTTGTAGATATGCCACGACCTTCTTCGGAGATGCCTATTCTTGACCAAGTTGAGACACCTGAGTATCCTTTTTTCTCAGCGGGATGCCAAATAATTTCATGTCCACCTATTGGTTGCCAATCTTTTGGCATCTGTTCAGGTAAAGCTCTAACTTCTTGGAATAACCAAACATCACTATCTATTTTATTGATAAAATCATCAAGCCCCTTACGATGTGCCGCTCTAATGCCATTTAGATTCCAAGTCACAATTCTCATGATATACTCCTCATTGAGATAGGTCTTTTACTTTCTCCACCAAATCCATACGCCTTAATCTCCAAACTCCAAATGGAGTCATTGCTACTGCGATAAGAATCACTCCTACCATCAACTGCCAAGCTACGCTCGGAATAATAGAAACAGGCACTATAAATTGCCAGGATGAAAATGATGCAGCTAAGCCTACTGCTCCACCATAGGCAAACAAAACACCAACAATTCCCCCGATGATACCAATTAGAAGACTTTCAAACAGAAGCATCAGACCAAGGCTACTTGTAGAAGCCCCTAATACTCGTAATGTTGCCAGTTCAAAATCACGTTCTGCAACATTCATAATCATCGTATTAAACATTACAACTATTGTAAACAATAGACCAAGATACATCATACTCTGGAAAATTTGGGTTTGTTGATCAAGCAAACTATTGATGCCAGCGAGAAGGTTTTGTCGTTCTACGATACCAGTAGAAAATTCACCTAAGTCTGAATTAACCTCTACTCCTTCAGGTAGTTGAAGATAAATTGAGGTTGCATTAACACCTGTAATCTCACTCAAATCTCCACGAAGAAAATACATGGTTCTGGCCAGCTCAGAACTGGATATTCCAACAATTTCAACATCCTGTTGTATGCCATTAATGCTTACAGTTTGTTTTTCTCCGACACTCCATCCAAGAAATCCCATACTACCTTCATCCATTATCACTTCAGGTAATACTCCATTGGTATTTGGAAGACCCCCCTCAATTACTGAGACCGGCCGCATTCCACTTTGAAAATTATCTAGACCTACAACATTAAAAATCCGGTCAATTTTTTCAGAATCAGTAACTAATCCAAGTGGCATTTCGATTATAATTTCGTAATTAGCCGAGTTATTTTCTGCCCAATCTAAAACAGGGCCCTCGGCATCGGACATAATGTATACTTGAGCATCCCAAGTCTGATCATCTTCAAGTCCACCAACAAAAGTTTCTTCCAGTCCAGCACCCATCATTTGAATCGAACCAAAGAGCATCAGAGAAATACCGACTGCTACAAACGTCATTGTCAGTCGGATAGGTTTACGGACACTTGATCGAATTGAAAGCCCAAGTGTTGTTGGCATCCATGAAGTAAGTTTACGGAGTTTGTTAGAACCTACACGCATTTCACTTTGACCACTTAATACTTCTAGTGGGTCAAGGCGACTCGCTTTCCATGCAGGGAATACTCCTGATAGAAATACAACTAACATAGTTGAAAAAATGACTGAAAAATAAATTGATAGTGGAACCGTTCTCTCAACAATTGGTAAACCAACAAGATCTTGATAGAAATCTAACATTCCATTCATCCCCCAAGGTCCTGCCAGTGCGCCCAAAGTACATCCTACTCCTCCAATGGCCAAAGGAGCAACAAGATAACCAATCATAAGTGATGAACGTTCGACTCCGAGAGTACGTAGTACAGCGATTTCTCTGGATTGACTTTGTACCAAACGTTGCAGACTCAAAACAACGGTAATGGCTGCAATTGAAGCAATCATCACGGTGAAAGGAACTGTTGTTCTCTCGGCGCCAGCCAAATCTTGTCGCATGATTTCTATCGGTTCATTTTGCCCTCTATCTCTAACTCGTGCATCCAGTTCGTTAATGCTGAGTGATGTTGTAACAAGTTCCTTCACTATATCAATTTCTGTACCTTCATAATCTTGAGTATCTGGCAAGTCATACGAAGGTGTACCTTCGACATCCAAAATAATCGTATTACTGGTACCTATCGTACTACCTGTAAGTCTAGCCATTCCAGTGTCGGAAAGGTAGCCTACAACGTATTCACCAGGTTCAGTTGGAAATAATGAGCCTTCAGGAGCCATAAGAACATGCAATGGATGATAACCAATTCCTACGAGAGTAAAATCTGCAGTTACATTTCCTGCTCCTATACTGACAACATCTCCAAGACTGAGGTTGAGAGCATCAGTGACGTGAGCGTCTATGACAATTTCATCTGCTGCAACTGCTGTCCGACCTTCTGAATTACCCTCGGGCATCCAAACGCGGTCTGCATTAGCATCGGCAGGAATTCCGTGCCAGAGAGAATTGATTATACGTTCGCCATCAGCATTACTATAGAACATCGCTCCCTGAGTAACGGTTCGACCCTCACATGAATCTAAAGAAAATGGGGTTGTAGTATTTGATTCCCAATTTGAATATAACGAGTCACAGAAAGCACTGACTTGTTCAGGTGTCCACATCGCACTGCGATTATCGATCCAGATATCTGCAAGATTAGCACCTCCATCATCATCAGCTTGCATTGTATCATACATACCGCCAAGATTATGCGCATAACCACCAAAGGTGATTCCTGCAAAAACACCAACAAACACCATCAATACAACGGCTACAAGACGAATTTTTGTACGCCAAAGACTACGGGCCAATCGTTTATTCAGTAAATTAGACAACGAAATACCTCCAATCAAACCCCATCGAATGAATTATCAATTTTTTCGTCAGATATAATTTTACCACTATCAATCCGAATGACTCGTGTAGCGAATTTAACTAATCCTTCATCATGAGTAACAAAAACAGAAGTAATATTTTCTTGTTTACATGCTCCTACTAAAGCTTCCATTACTTTGTTTGAAGTTTCAGTATCTAGGTTTCCAGTCAACTCATCTCCAAGTAAGAGAGTAGGACGTTTTGCTATACTTCGAGCAATTGCAACACGCTGTTGCTGGCCGCCACTAATCTCTCCAGGGAAACGATCGATTTCGGCTTCTAGACCAACAATTCTCAACAATTCCTTCGCTCTAGAAGAGTCTTTTTTACCTGCTAATTCTTGAATCAATAATATATTTTCGAGAACTGTGAGATCTTGAAGTAAATTAAAAAATTGGAACACATAGCCTATATTTTCTCTTCTAAAAGAAGTCATTTTCTCAGAATTATTACGTGGTACTTCGTTGCTGAGGAATGTGTAATCGCCACTGGTGGGGCTGTCAAGAGCTGAAAGACAGTTCAAGAGTGTGGTTTTTCCTGAGCCAGATGGACCTAGGAGAATGACACGTTCACCTTCTGAAATTTCGAAAGAAACACCATCAAGAGCTCGTACAACTCCTGCAGGTGTTTGGTAATGTCGCTCTAAATTTTTCATTTGTAATAACTTCTTCAATTTATTCACCTCTATCTATACATTAGAATTACTAGATGTTGCAAAAAATGCCATTGACTCTCTGAATAATTCTTCTCTTCTTCTTCTTTTATTCCTTCTAAGGTGTAAGAAAGTAAAAACAAAGGCTAGTAAAATCAAAAACGGTATGAAAGTTTGAGCATGATATTTTTCCATAAATTCTATTATTCCTCTAGCAGTATAAGCCCAAGTTATTGAAGCGGCAGAACCGCCAACTAAACAGGCGAGCAAAACTCTTCTAAAACGCATTCTAGCCACCAAACCTAACATAGCACCTACCAATACACCACTTGCCATGAATGGAATCCAAACAAACACAATCAATCCCCAAAATCCATATTTATCTATTCTAGATCTGTTCGAGTGTGCAACATATTCAACAGATGATAAAATATCTCCCATGAACGGATTCTGTAATAAAACTCCAGTTAATCCTGCTTGTTTTGCTACCATAGCCTCGCCGACTAAATCGTCTTGATTAGCCCCTAGTTCAACTCTTCCAGCAACCGCTCTATCTGAAAGACTGGCTTTTTCGTTCCTTGCACTAACAATTAATTCTCTATCTCCCAATAAGTCTTCTAAATTCACAAGAAGGAAATCTGTTAAATCATCTTGCATATCAATGAATGACTTCCTGTAAAGGAAATAAGAAAACTTCATGATTGGAGTGTATATCACTCTAATTAGAACTGATTCTTCATCGACAATTATAGCAGAGCCATAATCAAGAAGATTGTGTTTTCTGAACCATTTGTCTAGAACATGAATAATTTTCTCCTCCAATTTACCATTAGCCCCAAGATCAGAAAAGAATATACTATAATCTTCAGATAAAGGACTCCTTTCGGAAACAATTAGAGAAAGATCGCTAGAAAGAATGAATTCATTATTAGATGTATTATTTTTCCCATCTAAGCATATCGACTTTATTTGTAGCGGTCTCATCTCACCGAAAATAGAGAACTCTTCAAGTAAATCTTTAGTTAATCTAGCTCGGATATCTGTGGCTTCACCAATGGTCTTATTTGTAGTAATATATGGTATAATAATATCAATAGAAATGGCTCTTTCTTGCATTTTTAATTCATCAAAATTTATACTTATTCGGAGATCCCCTTCTGATTTAATTAGAGTTCTTTCAATAAGTCGGAAAAGTTGCTTTTTAGTTAAAATGTCGTCTATATCACGATGATACATTCGATGCATTAACGGATACTGAACACACAAAAAGAAAATTGACATCCCTAAGGAAATTGAAGCCATCCACCAAGCTGGAACTCCTGCACTACCTCCGGTTAACATTGCGGTTTCTCTACCTCCTGCCCATTCTGCAGCCATTAAAGCCCAGCCCCAATATCCGAACTCAGTCATCGTAAAACAATCCCTAGGTTCTGGATCAGAAATCTCTAACGAATGTCCAGATACCTCTAAATCTACAATTTTCTCATCACCATTTCTTTGAAGTTCTGATGAAGCATCCTCGAAAGTTGATTTGTTTGTTACAACTAATTCATTATCATCTGAACTTTGAAAAATCTGTGCAGATAATAAATAATGACCATCATTAACATCTTCTTCTAATTCAAATGAAAAATCTACATTCCCAATGTCAGTTTCATAGTATTCATAATATGGTTCTGAGTCAGTATTATTAGTAATCTTAACAACCAATACAGAAAATTTATCCAATAAAACGTTCTTAGACCTTACTTTAATATCATCATGATTCTCGATAAAGATACTGAAAGATACTGCGCCTAGATTATCTACGCATTCACCCCCTGTATCAAGTGGTGTTTTTGAAAGAGTTTCATCTAAAATGATTGAATCACCTGCTAACATACCAGAGGATAAAAGAGTCACTCCACCAAAAAATACAATTCCAGCGACTAGGCCAAAAATTAATACAACGTCATCGAAGGTCTTGGGGAATTTTTTATTTTTATCTGTCCGACGTAATCTAATTCTATCAAGTTCCTTATCGAGGCTATTGTTTTCTGAATGTTTAATTTCTGAAGATGAATTTAAACCCGTGGACATAGTTGCCTCTTCGCCCATAATACATGCAAGAAGGCGCGGGACATTAAGTCAACGGTTCAGTAATATATAGATACATTAAAAAATAGTCATAATGAAAATAAAAAATGGTGCAGGGGACAGGATTTGAACCTGCGAAGCACTACGCACTGGGACCTAAACCCAGCCCCTTTGACCACTCGGGTACCCCTGCTTGTATTCGCCGGAGAGCATTTGAGTCAAGAATGCAACGGATGAGCCCTTCTCAGACCCAAGGGTCTTAACCGGATGTTAAAGCGAGCGAATTTGAGGGTGACTATGGCTCGTATAGGTATTATTGGTTTGGGCAATTGGGGAACTGCACTTGCTAAAGTATGGTGTGATGACGGACACAATGTAATGGGATGGACAATTGAACATGAAGTATATGAGTCTATAATGACAGAGAATATAAATAAAAAATACCTACCACATACAAAAATTCCAGATTTACAGGCTACAATGCAAATTGAAGATATTACTACTGATTGTGAAATTATAGTTTTAGCAATACCCAGTGGCATCATCCTAAGCGTTGTTGACCAAATTATTCCATATCTAAGACCTTCTCATTTACTAATTGATTTAGCAAAGGGCTTAGCGCCTGAAGAAGAAGGAGGCTCCGGAATTATATCTAAGGCAATCACAAAAAGATTGAAAGAAGCAAAAAAATCTAATCCATTAGTTGTAATGACCGGCCCCACGATAGCTCCTGAAGTAGCTAGAGGTGTGATGACTACAGCATTGGTTGCTTGTCATGATAGATTAGTGGCTGAAAAAATTGCAGCGAGATTATCTACCAATACCTTGGTACTTACTGCCGCTGATGATCCGGAAGGAGCAGAACTATGGGGCGCATTCAAGAATACAGTCGCACTTGCTTGTGGACTAGTAGATGGACTCAGGAATAGTATCGGAGGAGATAATCTGAAAGCAGCATTAGTTCTAGCAGGATTCAGTGAAGGAATTAGATTACTAAATGCAATGGGGGCTGAACCTTCAACAGCATTTGGTCCCGCAGGATTAGGAGATTTATACGTCACAGCGACCAGCCCAAGAAGTAGAAATAGAACGCTTGGAGAAATGCTAGGAAACGGAAAAACACTAGAAGAGGCTCTAGATGAAATGCATATGGTGGCAGAGGGCGTTAGAGCAACCAGAATGTTTGTAAAAATAGCTCCTAAATTAAATGTTGAGATACCTTTCCTATCTTCTTTAAGTCAGTTATTAGATGGAGAAATACCAGTTGAAGATGCTGTTCGAAAGATGGTAGCCTCATACAAAAATTAGTTTAAAAATTATTTTTCAGATCTTAACATTGCAGAAGGTAGGAAAACTCCTATCCAGGATTGCCTTCTCGGCGTATCTCCGCCTTCTGTGAAGAACGAACGAGCAAAAATAGATATCAAATCGATGATTAAAACTACAATAAAGATGATTATCAAATATGCAATGACCTTATCATACTGTAAGAATTTCAAGTATAGATTGATGTAATACCCTATCCCACCAGCACCAACAATTCCTATTACTGTTCCATGTCTAAAATTATATTCAAACATAAAAATTGCTTGAGAAATAAGATCATTAGCAGACTCTGGAATAACTACTTGATAAGCGGTCTGAATTTTAGATAAACCCATAGCCTGAGCGGCATAGAGAGGAGTTTTATTCAAACCTTCAATTGCTTCATACTGAAGTTTACCCAAGTACCCTACAGTGTAAACAGTCATAGCTAAAACTCCTGACAAAGGACCAAAACCAACAAGAATAACAAAAAATATTGCCCAGATAATGCTCGGCAAACTTCTAAAAGATGCTAAAATGAATCTAAAAATGTATGATACCCCCCAATAATTCAAGTTTCTTGCTGCGAGTAACGATATCGGTAATGATAACATCATGCCAAATACAGTTGAAACAAATGCTATCTTTAGAGTCTCTACTAAGCCTATCCATGCTGTTGAACACGTGAAATCAAACAAAGGATATACTGTACAAACAGGATATGCCTGTGGTTCTATCACACTCCAGTCAGGAGGCCATAATGATTCACTAAAGAATATAAGTAGATTCTCAAAACTTCCTGATAACCTACCCCAATCTCCATCAACCATTTCGTTAAATATCCAAAAGGAAAATAAGATTGTTGATAATAAAGATAATTTAATCAGATAATTACCGGAAGATATCATGATTGCTATTATCGATAATGCGATAAGTGAGATTATCATAATTGGGATTGCCGATATTATGTATAAAGCAAGTTTCTGTGGCGCGAGGATATACATCACTAACAATGCAGATGTAAAGTAAAGTAAAAATGGAAGCGGCCCAACAAACGAAACGACATTCCGCTTCATATTTTAACCTCGATAGCAGTTACCTCTGAAATGAACGGGTTCACACGACCATCATCAATTACCAATAGCCTATCTGCCATTGATTTAGCTCTAGATATATCGTGTTCAACAACCAGTAAAGCTGCATCGCTGTTTCTGATGTATTCTGTAACTTCATTCAGAACCATTTTCATCGTTTCTTCATCTAATTCACTAAGAAACTCATCCGCCATTATCAAAGAAGGTTGTTGAGCAAGAGTTCTAGCAGTAGCGACTCGTCTTTGTTGACCTCCAGAAAGCTTTCTAATTGGTTCATTTAATTTTTCAGTAAGTCCCATTGATTCAATTGCAGATAATGCATGTTTTTTTGCATCTTTTGAGGTGATTTTTGACCATATTGAACTAAATTTCGGTTCTTCAGAAGTCAGGATTGACCGTAATGATTTGTTATGCCCTGCATTTGCTCCAATCATCACATTATGGATTACGCTAGTATGACGCACTAAACCAAGACGTTGTGGGACATATCCTAATGATCCTCTAACGGGTTTAGACGGATGAGTTGCTCCACATACTTCTAGCATCCCTGAGATTGGCCTAACTAAACCAGCAATTGTCCTTAGAAGAGTTGTTTTACCAACACCTGATGGCCCTGCGATAGCAACTATCTCACCAGGGAAAATCTCTAAGTCAGGAATCTTAACTAAAGGTTGATTATAATCATAACCGATTTCAACATCTATCAACTTAATGATTGGATTTCGATTGACTTCACCCTCCGCTATGATTTTATCCATGACCTATCACCTCGTCAATAGTAATTTTAGGGGAGGCTAAACCCTATTTGGTATTGCCGGATACAATGATAAGATGCCGTCTGAGAAAATCTAATCATCCTTCTATTTCGAACTTATCGCTAAAGTAGTTTGAAATCCCAGGAATATTAGAAATTAAATCGGAGTAACTACCTAAGTGATCTTGAGAAGTAACTCTAATTAAACCCGGAGTATTCAATACATTTGATAAGATTTCATCACCACAATTATTTTTTTGAGAATCTTCATCGATTACATGGACAGATATATCATAACATCCAGTATATGTAGTGCCTGCTACAGAATAGTTTTCTACATACATCTCATAATTCAGAGACATCAAAGCGTTAAGAACTGAAGTTCTTGTTTGAATATCTAATAATTGAGGATTATACATTACTGGATGGCTTGGAGCCTGCCCAAATGTTGGTAAGGCAACGTATTGATCTCTTTCGAGGCACCAATCTTCATTTTGATTGGAATCATCATTACCACAGTAAGAATCCACTGTACTATCTTTTGCAAATGCTACGTCTCCAGTACCATCTGATAGACATTTAACTGCGCCAGAATAACCATAGTATGGGGTTCCGGAATCAGGGATTGAAGCATCTGAACTGAAGAATCCATTTATTGTATCTCTTAATGAGGCAATGTCATCGCCATCACCAATTACAGTAGCATAATCATTACCAATTAAGTACCCCATTGGCAATAGCATACCTGCTGATTTCAACCAACCAGTATGACAAGATGTTTTTCCTTCTAGAAGAGAAAATGGATCAGTAGATGGATCATCGTCTAAGTAGGCAGCAGCCATTTCACTATCTGCTTTAACCCAAGCATGGGCGTTGTAATAAGTACGACCATCAGACTTCTGATCAGCCGCCATCGCCGCTAACCCGTATTCTTTCCAGCCAACCCATGCTGCTCCACCGTCCATAAAAGCAATATCTGCATTTCCAAATCTTAGGGCCTCAATAATAGCTCCTTCTGAATCAACGCTGTATAGTTCGACAGGTATCTCTAATACATCGGATAAGTAATCAGCCAAGAGTTGAGGATTCTCATCAATATTCTCATAATCTGCTTTCACCTCATATGCTATTCTAACCTTATCGACTGTTGGAGAAGTTGTCCCATTAATAGTGAATTTATCATTATAATAAGCAGAAATACCTGGGATATTAGAAATTAATGAAGAATAACTTCCTAGATGATTTGTAGCATTGGTTGCAATAATTCCTGGAGTATTTAGGACATTATTTAGTATCATACTAGCATCTGAATCATCTCCCATTTCCACTAAAATATCTGTAACCTGATTTAACAATTCAGAATCAATAAGCTGTGGATTATACATTACTGGATGGCTCGGTGATTGGCCGAATGCAGGTAAAGCGACGTATTGATCTCTGGGCAGGCACCATTCACTATTATCTGAAGAATCTTCATTATTGCAGAATATATCTACTGTACTGTCCTTTGCAAAAGCAACATCTCCTGTGCCATCAGATAAGCATTTTATTGCACCTTCATACCCATAGTAAGGCGTACCTGAATCAGGAATTGAAGCGTTTTCATTGAAATATTCAAAAATCGTATTCCTGATTGTTTCTACGTCATTAGGGTCACCAATGACATTCGCATATCCATGTCCTATCAAGAAACCCATTGGTAATAACATTCCTGCAGATTTTAACCACCCTGTATGGCAAGAAGTCTTTCCTGAGAGTAAAGCGAAAGGATCAGTATAAGGATTTTCATCCAAGTGCGCAGATGCCATTTCGCTATCTCCTTTTACCCATGCATGGGCATTATAGTAAGTACGACCATCGTTCTTCAAATCAGCACCTAAAGCATCTAAACCATACTGTTGCCAACCAACCCACGCGGCTCCACCATCCATGATTGCTATATCCGCATTACCGAATCTTAACGCCTCAATCATTGCTCCTTCAGAATCAACACTATACAGTGAAACATCATAATTCAACTTCTCAGAAAAATAATCTGCTAATTGTTGAGGGTTTTCATCAATATTCTCATAATCAGATTGGATTTCATAAGCTATTACAAAACTCCCTAATGTCTCTTCTTCTTCATTATTATCAAGACATCCGGCTAGAGCAGTTGTCACAAAAAGCATTGTTATTAAACTTGAAAATAATTTTTTATTATTCATCAAATCACCATTTTTAGGCATACCTAAATCTTCCGAAGTAGGTCTAGTATATAATTTTAGGCTAACCTAAATCTAATTATAGATAATCGATAGAATCATGACGGAATGCCCATGTCGAGTGTTGTGAAGTTTGTAGGTAAGCAGTATCTGGCGTTGATAATTACAGCACTAATGGTGTTAACAGTGACTATTCCTGGTGAAAAATCATATTTATCATTAGAAGATGAGGAAGTTGTCTTTAATCAATTGGGTGGAGGAGGAAGTCTTGAAGAAAGATGCAGTTCTATTACTTTCGAAGATATTCTACCTTACACTCATGCACATTTCGATATCGTAGTCGACGATGACTGGGACTCGGCTGAAGTAAAGGCCCGGGCATGGATAAATGGCACCAGCGTAGATTTATTGAGAGAAAAACTTGATTCTTACTTAGAAGAACTTTATCCTAGTGGAGGAGATGGTTGGATCTCTACTGATGAAAAATCAGCAGTTGAGGCTGTAGCATCTGAATGTATTGAATATGCAATGACTAGGATTGGTTTGAGAGAATCTACGCCCCATAGAGGAGGGGTGGGCCTTGACTGGAAGAATGCTACTTGGCAAGATAATGGTGTTATTATTCAAGAATGGAATTTGGTTCCATCTAATCATGCAGATATTAGAGATTGTACTGCAATTGGTTCTGGTAGTGATTGTTTAGAAGTACCAGTATTCCCTAACTCTGAAAGAGACTGTAACACACTTATTGATGCATCTGAAGGAGTTGATGAGTGCAGACTTGAATTGTGGATGAATGCCACAATGGTAATTCCTAGTATTGATGACGGAGATGAGTTTACTCTAGCATTTAATGCATCTAATATGACCAATGCTGTATTAGATTTTACTTTCCCTAATAACCCAGATTTGAGATTAGATATGTGGGAAGAATGTGAAGGGAGAGATGTAGAGTTTGAGCCATCTACTCATGATGACGCACCCTTGAGGGGGACTTGTATAGGAGATGATTCTTCAAATTATATTTTTGAAAATACTGAAGATGAAGGGACTAAATTCATATTAATGCCTCATAGGAGTAGAGATTTTTGGCCTAGTGGTGAAGATATTTTTGTAGATTTTACTACTGCACCGGTCCCAATAAATAACCCTCCATCTTGGTCGGAAAATGCCCCGGATGATGGTACTTGGTTCGCTTCATTAGAAAGTGGCCAGATTGTTTGGGCAAATTGGAATAGTGTTTCATCATGGTTTAATGATGAGAAACCTATTTCGCAATTAGAGATAAATTGTAGTTCAGACTCTTCGACAAATATTAATCAATTATCTGATAGGTCTTTTTCTGGAACAATAACTTTTGGTCAAGACACGCAAGTGATGTGTGAAGCGATTGACGACTTAGGGCAAAGTTCAGGGATTAGAACTTGGAACTTAGGCGTCCCAATTTCTCTAACAACATCATCTGAAATTTTATTGGATCCACATCCAGTTTCTTTACAATTCAATGAAAATTGGCCAGAAATGACAATACAATATGCTTTTACACAATCTCAAAATATCAATTCGGCAAATATTGAATCGTTAACTATTTCTTCTGATGAAACCATGTTAATTAGCTCCAATGGAATGATTCCGGGTTTGGTTGATTTATGGATAGAGATTAACGGGGACGACTTATACTCTACAGAAAAAATATTTTCATTGGGCATAACTAAAGAGAGTTCTCCACCAATGATTAGTGTAACAGAGTACGGTTGGGAGATGGATATTTGGCAGGCGCAAGGACAATTTAGTGATCCAGATGGTGAAGATGTACAATTTTCTCTATCGGTTGATGGATTATCTGCCGGAAGCATTTCGGTTTCCGGTAACTCATGGAGTACTCCAATGATAAATTTCGGATTATGGGATGAAGGAGAACACGAAGTGAAAGTTATTGGTTGTGACGTTTCTTCCAAATGTAATGAGGTAATAATTATGGTAAATAATAGTCATTTATTTGAATCTCAAATAATTGATCCTATTACTCCTGATGATGACTCTGAATCAGGATTATTACCTGGTTTCAGTATGTTCTTGACAATCTTGTCATTAACTATCGGTCTCATATACTCAACCCGCCGCGATTAGTACATGAGTTTCTCCGGGAGCGTCAGTCGAGAATCCCATGAAGGTGGGTTACTCGTATCCTTTGAAGGTAGAGCACCTGGCCTATATACAGGAATCAGGATAGTAGGGGGGAAGTTCTTAGGAAGGGTTGATTCAGTAATTGGACCTGTAAACAATGCCTATATTCACATTAAGCCTTTAGCAGAAAATTTGGTCTTGGAGAATACAATAGGTTCACCTGTAGAAATTGCTCCGAGAGATCGAAGACCTAGAAATGATAGAGATAGAAATAGAAGGAAAAATTCAGACAGGAATAGTAATTTAAAACCGGGCGACTGGATGTGCCCAAAATGTAAGAATCATAATTATGCCAACAAACAAGTTTGTAATCGTTCTGACTGTAATGAGAAAAAACCTAGGAATAATCATCGAAGAAATGAAAGGAGTAATGGAAGAAGTAACGATAGAAATGACGAGCCTAATATGAAACCCGGAGATTGGATATGTCCGAAGTGTAAAAACCATAATTATGCAAGTAAAAATTTCTGTAATCGTTCTAATTGTGATGTAAGGAAACCAGGTAGCCCTGGAGAAAATAAAGGTAGAAGGAATACCCCTGCTAGAGCTAGAAGACCCGATCGAAGAAGCGATGGTAGAAGTAGTGGTAGAAATACAACAAGAAGACAAACGAATCGACAGTCGAAACCTAGGAGTGGGAATGGTAGACAAAGTAACAATTCTAGAAATGGTAAAAGATTTAATTCCAGAAGATAATTCAATATTAAAAAGAACATCTCATACCCGAGGATTAATTTCTTAGAACGGTTACCGGAGTTTATGGCGAAGAGCGCGGAAGAGATTTGGCTTGACGCATTAGATTCAAGAGAAAATGGAGACTTCGATGATGCTATAAGATTGGCCAAAGAAGTAGTATTTATCGATGAAAAAAATACTGAAGCCTGGATGGCCATTGCTACATGGTCACTTCCACCGCCAACAAGAGGGAAGCCAATCGAACCATCATTACAACAATCAGCGAAATCAATGTCTGCTCTAAGGAAAGTAGTTCTATACGAACCTGAAAATTTAGAAGCATGGATTATAGGGGGGAGAATCCTTCTAGATCATTTGGGAATGCTCGAAGATGCTCTACACTGGTGGGAAGATTGTCGAATTCAATATCCAAATAATGTGACCCCAATTCTAGAACAAATAGCAATTTTAGTTAGATTGGGTTTGTACGAAAAATGTGCTGAAAGACTTGCGGAATTGCACGATGAAGGGATGGAAGAACCAACAAATCAGCAAGCTATGAGGATGCAAGGAGTGAAGGGGATGGTAGACAGAGCCGCAAAAATGGAAAGGGAAGAAATTTTTAAGCCACAAGATCCAAATCATCCTAGATGGGAAATAATTGAAAAAATGAAAAAAGTGAAGCCATTATCTTCAACTTTCTGGTTAATTGCTTTCATAGCACCGATTGTATTCATATTTGGGAGTTTTGCTATGACTCTTTTAGGAGGGACAATGTTTGGCTTCGTACTAGTTTTTCTCTTGATATTAGCAGCCTTTGGAATACTTACTAGATTATCAATGGGGCTATTACAATCAAGAAATCGACATGCATTAGATGTTGACAGAGCAATTGATTACGAGACTTCTTCTGGGAAATTATGTATTCCGGAATCAATAAGAGGAAGCGTAGTGTATAATGCAATGCTCAAAAATAGAAGCCCAGCAGTTACTGAGAGGCTAGAAATAATTATTGGCTCCGAAGAAAAAATTGGATCTAAATTTCAAATTAATTTGCCAGAATGGTGATTGAGAAAACGCTCAATTATGTTCCTGCACTATAATCGGTGGAGTACTTGATTTGCTCATCGGTTAATGAATCAATGGAAATTCCAGTAGTTGATAACTTCAAAGATGCTAATTCACTATCTTGTTCTTTACTAATATCATAAACAGAGTTAGAATAAGATTTTCCCTCCTTGGCTAATCTGCACAAAGCAAGAAATTGATTTGCAAATGACATATCCATAACTTCACTCGGATGCCCTTCTGCAGCAGCAAGATTAACTAAACGCCCTCTTGCTAGTAAGTGAATAGTTCGTCCATCTTTCAATAGGAATGCTTCATTATTATCTCGGACTGTATATACTTCCTTTGCACGACTCTCTAAATCAGGAATATTTATTTCGCAATCATAGTGACCTGTGTTGCTAATTATAGCTCCTTCTTTCATTGAATCAAAATGTCGACCAATAATTACATCTTTCATTCCTGTTGCTGTACAAAATATATCACCAATCAGGGCTGCTTCATCCATTTTCATGACCCTGAATCCATCCATTGTAGCTTTCAATGCACAAATAGGGTCTATTTCAGTAACCACTACATTCGCTCCTAATCCACGTGCTCTAATCGCTAATCCTCTACCGCAATGACCATACCCTGCTACAACGAACACTTTTCCAGCCAATAATACACTGGTTGCTCTAATAATACCATCAATCGTAGACTGACCTGTACCATGTACATTGTCAAAATCCCATTTAGTTTCCGCATCATTTACTGCAATAACTGGATACAATAATTCCCCCGCGTCTGCCATGGCTCTGAGTCTATGTACTCCGGTCGTTGTTTCCTCTGTACCACCTATAATCCCACTAGATAATTCTGGGAACTCACTATGAACTCTGTAAATTAAATCCGCTCCATCATCAAGAGTTAAAGTTGGTTTGAAATCCAATGTACGATCTATGCAGTCATAAAATCCTTGATTATCTTGACCATACCATGCATGAACTCCATAACCTTCTCTGGCTAACCAAGCTGCTACATCGTCTTGTGTAGATAATGGATTACAACCAGACCATGAAATTTCTGCTCCTGCTGCTACAATAGTTTCAATGAGAATTGCAGTTTCTTTAGTTACATGTAAGCATCCAGAGACTCTTTGTCCAGCAAGAGGTTTTTCGACTTCGGCCTTTTTCCTTAATGCGGCCAAAGCAGGCATTCTACTTCTTGCCCAGGCAACTCTTTTTTCTCCAGCATCGGCTAAGGAAATATCTGCAACAGTGTACAAACCGGATGTATCCATGATACAATGCATCCGCAAGGTGTTATTCAAGGTACGTTTTAGCGCACCCCACTATAGAACCGTATCTACGTCAATTCTTACCATTTTGTTGGGCATAATAAGAGGCATAGTATTGTTCAGCATACTGTCTGGCAGTTTGCTCATCATAACCCGATGCAACCATCTGTTGAACATATGCTTCAACAGGATCCATTTGCTCAACTCCACCGAATTGTTCAACTACATCAGAATCAGAATCTTTACCGCTTCCTGATCTTAGTAACAATGTAACTCCAACAATTGCTAATATTGCTATGAACCCTCCGACTCCGAGAATGATTGGACTAATCCCTCCACTCTCACTAGAAGCACAGCTAGAATCATCAGGATCTATTTCACAAATATCCTTTGGAAGCAAATTAATTACAATTTGTTCAGTCAAGGTATACCTAGTTCCGTCACCTTCTGTAATTCTGAAATATAGTGTTGCTTGTTGACCGCTGATTGAATATAAATCAGATATATCCAATGTCATTGAGAAACCACTACCATCGCCTAGACTATCTGAAACATTATATTTACCAATTGTTTTTTGTGTGATTTTCTGAGTAGGCGTATAATCTAGAATAAGAGGGTCTAATGAAACCTCAATCTTCACATCGCTGTTCTCTGCACCACCTAGAATACTACCGACGATTGTTACATCGTCACCTGACTGTGAATCACTAGGACGAGGAGATGAGAAAACCCATGCTGGTTCTTCATCCCCGTCATTCTCTCCTACAACAATGAAATACATACGATACTTGTTCTGAGTTTGTTTTCCAGCTTTATCATAAACGACTAATTCTACACGTACATCTTTTTCAATTGTTGGGCTTGCAGTGATATTTCGGAAAGTATAACTCCATTCATCAGTAACTGCTGCTGGGTTCTGCCAGACATGTTGCTCATCACTAAATTCACCTACTGGCATATCATTAATCACTCTCCATTCGTATAGAGCGATACCTGTTTCGCCATTAGGAGCATCTGGATCAGTACTATTCTCACCAGTGAACTTAACAGTAGTTTCGCCTGTATCTGACAATCTCACTCTGTAAACTGGCCAATCAACACCCGCAATAGGCTTTGTACCATCTCTAGTAATATATTCAGAAGTATCTTCATCATGAACAATAGTTGCTGCAGAAATTGGGTAGAAATCATCTGCTAGAGTATCATTAGTGATTAAACGAATATATGTAATCCTGGTATGGCCTGCATCATCATGCAAGTATAGAGTAAGTAACCACTCTGCACCAATTCTACATGGCTCATTATCTTCGCCCACTGCACAGAATGAGCCCATAGTCGGAATTGATGGACTGACTTGGTTAGAATGACTTACTAGACCCGCGTCTAGTACAGCACCATCCCATCCTGTAACTGAATCATTATTTCCAGATTCAAGATCCCAATCTGCAATAAGTCCCTCAACTTCTGAAGTGTAAGTAAATTCAAGATCCGCATTACTCTTGATATATTTATCACGATAAGCCCCTGTTGTAGGATTAATATCTACTGCTTCATCATTAATTATTAACTCGAAATCAGTACCTGCAATACCGAAATCTAATGGGTAAGGAGTTAGATGGTAGGATAACATGTTGGATAACAGTGGTATATTTTCCCCACCGAATGACTCCGACACACTAGGGTTCTCTACATCAACGGTAGTCACAATTAATCCACCAGCTCCCTTGTTACATACTGACATCAAAGAATGTCCTTGTACCGTATCTCTCATAAGTGTGTGGAAAGTTCCTCCAGTCACACTGATTCGCCCCCCACAGGTAGCAGGAATTTGGTTTGCTTGAACTTGAGAAGCTACATCTATACCAGATATAGCCACATAGTCTCCCGCATGGATTCCTGAGAAAGTAACCTTATCGATACCTTTCAAAATCGGATGATAAGGGTCATCGATAGAGAGATCATCATAATTTATCCTATTATCTGTAGTGAAATTATATTGGTTTCTGTCTTTAATCGCCATATCAAAAATTAATCTACCTGGGTCATATTCGTTTTGGTAAGGGCCCAAGTGCATCTGAACAGTTCCCCCTTCAACCATGAAATTTTCGAGCACATCGACTACACTGAGACCATCAGTTTCTCTTGTTGTATCCATAATCTCATAATAGTCGCCATAAACTACATTATAATCAGTCTGCCAAGGAAGTAGAACTTTGTTATAATGCTCTATCCAATCAGGAGTAGCATAAGTGTCCCAATCACTAACTCTCAACTGTGTGTAAGTCAAGTTCATTGCATCTAAATCATTCTTTACCTGCTGCAAACGATTCTGATCAGTAGGATTGGAAAGGATAGCGACATCTATTTGATCATAAAACTGTATTACGAAGAAACGCTCATTTCCAGAACTGTTACCGTCTTGTGTAAAATTAGCAAAGAAACTAATATTGTAAGTATGGCCATCATACCATGATGAATAAGGAGCAGTCCAATTCGCCCATGAACGTTCATGAGGAACTAAATCAAATGGTCCATTATCTGAGTTTTCTTCGTAAACTGTTTGCCCGGTATCTTCATCAATAATCCTCATTGTTAATTCATACTCTGCTTCTATTACTCCATTTAATAATGGCAACACAAAGTCATGTGAAGAAGAACCATAGACACCAAATTCATCCTTATTTGTTGTATACACACAAGCATAAGTGATGTCTGTAGTACAATCAAGAATATCAGGTTGCATTAGAGTGATATCAGCACTTGCAATACTAAACATAATTGTAGTATAATTGTTAGCTAAATTGGCTTCAGATTCATTATACCATTTTTGTAATGGATCGGTATTGTCGAATAATGTCTTCACATCGATTCTATAAATACCACTCTGGAAATCATGATTTGCAATTGTTACTACTTGCTTCTCTGAAGCATCCATTCCATTGACATCAATGGTATATGTTCCATCGTCCTCGAAAGTAAATTCTTCAATTCTTATATTGTCAATAGCAAACCCAGCGGAACCTGCATTACCATTTACTCCATCATCATTAGATAAGAATCTCCATGTTAAAGTAACATCAGAACCTGATAATGAGGTACATTCATCTCCCCACTCAAAAGTATTTTCACTAGTCTGATTTTGTAAGAAAATATTAGACATATCTACAGTTACAGATTTGACAATTTGTTCAGAATCGAACCAGACCACTGAATTATACTTATCTGAAAAATCACCAAAGTACTCAACTTCGTCATAGCCATTACCATCGAAATCTTCACAGCTATCGAATGGCCGGGGACCATTTTCATTCAGATCAGTCCAACTACCAAAGATAATTCCATTGAAATTTTCTCCGTTTTTAGTCCATGAAACTTCTAATTGGGCAGCATCTCTGATTGCTAGAATGTTGCCATTACTGTCCTTCAAGTAATCACCTTCAGCAAAGTAATCAAAGGTTAGATAGGTAAAATCTGCACCCTCTGCACCGACAGGGATATCTGGAATTGTCAATGTCTCATTCCAGTTATCACCATATCCTGTGTCAGGATGACCGAGCCAGTAAGCATGATTATTGAATACTCCTTGATTTTGAGGTAGCATCCCATTGGAGCCTGCTGAATCATCGATACGACTACCGTTTTCATTTCCATCATCTTCCCAGATTTGGTTCTCTGAATTTCCGAATGTGAAATCTTCAATTGCTACTAAATCAGGTAATGCATTTCTGACCTTAGCCTCAACTTGGAAATCCGTAACGGTATTTCCATAATTTTGGACCTTTACATTAATGTCTCTAGGGCCGGAGGCATACCTTACTCCGTTTTCTAAATCAACCCAAGCCTCTTCGGCAATTCCTGGGTCGTAAAGGTTGTCCACAGTAAGCTGGAATTTAACCTCATCATTTGTGGCATCTGCATTATCAAATCCTGAAGGATTTTCTACAGAAGTGGAGATATAATATGTCTTATTATCTATGAAGTTAGACGTTAAAGATACTTCACGTACAGCACCTGCTCCCAAATTTGTGAACGATAATTCCTGACTAACTAAAGCTTCAGTTCCAAAATTGACATCTCTCTTTCTAATGGATATATTATCAAATGCAAACCCATCTAATCCTGTATCATAAGATGCCCCATCTGGACCTACTGAGCCCATTAGGCCGCTTCTAAATCTGAATCTGATATCGATTACTTGGCCAGCGTAAGGAGTCAAATCAATTGAATTAATTTTCTCTTGGTCGGGAGATTCTGAGCCTTCCTCTGTGAAATTGAGCCAGCCGGTTAGAGTCTCACTGGAAATGTCACCATTGTAAGTATTGTATTCTGGGTCTACACCCTGATACAGGAGACGGAAATAACGATCAGTGTCCCATCCTCCAGCGAAGAAAACTTGTTCCCAACCACTTCCATCACTCCATACTTCGATACTGCATGAATCTTCATACAACCAACGTTCAACAACATCAAACTGTTCTGCTAGATATAGTTGGAAGAAAGAAGCGCTGCACATTGCCCACATGTCAAGGTATGCAGCATCTGCTCCTGTCAAATCAACATTCTGGAGAATTACTGCTTCGTCTTGATGATTGTAATATCCTGAATCTGACTCATTCTGACCGCCGTCATAATCGAGTCCGGCCCAATAATAGTTTGTAGGGTTAGAGTCGGCCTCCCATGCTGATGCATTTTGACCAACAGTCGAGCCTGTTTCTACGTGCCAAGAAGAGTCTCCTTCTTCATATTCTCCCGTGTAAGAGAACTTTTCCCATGCACATGAGTTACAACCTGACTTGTCTTCATTTCCATCGAAATCATTGGCATAAACTATAGTATCACTCCCACCCAATACTTCTTTGACTTCTAGATTAACATCAATACTTCCAGAAATTGGATTCAAACCGGTATTCTTGATTGTAACATTAACAAATCTGTTTCCTTCTCCCAGTTGAGCCGCTCCAGTAGCGGGATTGTAAGAAACTGGAGCTACAGTAACGTCAGTAATTCCTACATCTTCGTTATCAAGAGACAGGACTGAAAGGAAATCACCCGCTCCGGGCCAACCTTGTGTATCAAGCCACATAGCATTATTTGCGAAACGATAAGCGTAATCACGCTGACCAATTACAATTTCAAAGGCACTATCATCTCCGCCTTGCAATTGTCCAGGTTGGGCCATTGTAGGCCTTCTTCCTACATCAAAAGATAATGCAGGTAAATATCCAGGTCCATTTGGATTTGCAAGAAGTATCTCAACAGAATTTATTTCTCTCAGGTTATCTAACAATAAGAAGGTCTGATTTTGAGACGTAGAATCTTGAATTCTTGTCAATGTTAATTCAGTTGGGACGAAAAAGTCATATTCACCATCTTGATTAACATCTTCGATAGTAATGGATGCACCTTTAAAATCGCCTAAATATGCATAATTCTGGGTTGTCCAAGAGGTTCCTGAACCAAAAGCATAAGAAACATTTCCAGTTAATCCGTCAACTGCAGCTATTAAATCAATTTCACCATTATCATCTGTGTCCTTGATGTCAAAGCCATACAAAGGCTCATTATGTTCTGCATCAAGTTTGAACTCGTGAACTCCTTGAGCACCCGGAGTTAATGGATTAGGGAATGTTCCTTGTAGACAGTCATATTCCAATACAGTTACATTATCATAATGCCCTACTGATACACCCACTCCTGTATTGAATGGAGGAGTCCTTAAGAGCCAAATATCAAGATCTTCACAATCGCCAATTCCTCCACCACCGGGGAAACCACCACCAGTTACTGTCTCACCATAGTGTCCAAGAATCATATTGGTGTAAAGACCATTAGTTAGGGGGACCGCTAGTGTTTGTTGTGAAGTTAGTAGAGTTGGATCAGGCCCTTTATACACCTGAATATATTGATTAGTCGAAGTTGCATCTCTGACCACCATCACTATGTCTGCATTTCCGTCACCATCAATATCTGCTACATCCATGTCTGAAAGGAAGGGATTTGAAACTGTAATTTCCGAATCACTCCAAAGATTTACTCTCTCATCACAATCTCCCCATAGTACCGTAAGATTTCCCGGTCTAACGAAAGACTCACCTACAAATCTAATATTTTGCTGATAATAAACAAGATCGTTGACTCCATCTCCATCAATGTCTGCTACCTCAACACGGGTTCCATCTGCTGTATCTACGAAACCTGCGCGACGAGATTCATTATTGGAAATAAATACATCCTGTCTGTCAGCAAAACCGCCAGATCCATCATTGTATAATACAGTGATGAAAAGTCCCATTGTACTGGCAGAGGCAATATCATTGTCTCCGTCACAGTCAAGATCTCCTATCGAGATATAGGAAGGGTCTCGTTGAACCGCATATTGAGTAATATGAGATGCAGAAACCGCTGGAATCAGCGATAAAAACAAGGAACTAAGGAACAAACTGACCAGTAGGACGGCTTTCCTACTCTTCGCGGCTTGATTATTGGTATTCTTCAGACTATACAGCATACTACTTCCGAGTTTAACTCCATTCTTAGCACTTATCACCCATTGATTCCTCCCACCTACGGTGAATATTGAGAAACTGAGTGACTTAAATGAAGTTAAACAAAATAGATTATTGTGAAATTAACCAACTCGGATTCGGAGCATAATGAATTTCTGCGCCACCATAAATTAGTTCTAAACGACCCATAATCCAAAGCCTATTTAGGAAGATTTCTAGGTCTGCGCCTTCTCTATTTATTCTCTCTCCAATTAAATCTTCAATGGCACTGATGGGAAGTGATGTTTGACCATGTTCACGCACGACAAGAGTCAACAGAATTTGTAACCAAGATTCTGCCATTGGGTCACCAGATAGATTGTTGGATAAAGGCTCGGGTTCGTCTATTGATTCTAAAAATTCTCTTATATATTCAATCTGAGGCTCTGTTCTAGAAGGTCCATCTAACTCAGAAATTTTAGATTTAATGTCTAAATCTCCAATTCTTCTGACTACAGCAGGAATACTGCTTGGATCTGGAGGAGGTCCAGGTAATTTTTCTTCTTCTGTCAAGATATTGGAAAGATTTTCACCATCCCCCATAGCAGCATGAGATTCTAATTCACTATCGTCAACTAATCTAGCAGAAAGAGGTTGGATGAAACCAACTCTTCCTTGAAGGCCCAATTCCTGACGTAATGATTCAACAACATTGGACTCCCCCTCAATGATGACGTCGATATTATTTTCAGGTGAGCGAAATCTGAATCTGACTGTCCCCCTCATCTGCATACCATCACTCCTAACATTACTTGCAGATAAGACATCACGTTTCAAATCACTCTTTGGCTAGATTACGTAAAACTGTTTGTAAAATTCCACCATTATTGTAATAATCAACCTCGACAGGAGTATCTAAGCGCACAATAGCTTTGAATTTTATTAACTCACCACTGTTTTTTATTGCTTGAATATCTATTGTCGATAAAGGCACTAGCTCCATATCTGCTGGAATATTGAAACTCTCTGTCCCATCTAGCCCGAGTAAGTCGGCATCCTCTCCATCGATAAATGTCAGAGGAAGGACTCCCATTCCAACAAGGTTTGAACGATGAATCCTTTCAAAAGATGTTGCAATAACTGCTCTGACTCCAAGTAATAGTGTCCCTTTAGCGGCCCAGTCTCTGCTGCTTCCGGTACCATATTGTGAGCCAGCTAAGACCACTAAATCGGTTCCTTCAGATTGATATCTTTGACTTGCTTCGAATATAGAAACGACTTCATCAGTAGGGAAATGTGTGGTCCAACCACCTTCAGTACCTTCCGCAACTTGATTCTTGATACGGATGTTTGCAAATGTACCTCTCATCATAACTTCATGATTTCCTCTTCGACTTCCAAAAGAGTTGAAATCTTTCAGTTCTACACCATTTCCGATAAGATATTGCCCAGCAGGACCGTGATGAGGGAAAGCCCCCGCTGGTGAAATATGATCTGTAGTCACAGAATCACCAAGTTTCAATAATACTCTAGCATTTTTTATCGGTTTAATAGGAGATGGTTCGGCTTTGATACCCTCAAAAAATGAGGGGAGTCTGATATAAGTTGATTCATCTTCCCAATGATATAATGCAGATTTTTCAGAAGGTATTGAGTCCCACCTTGGCTCTTCTAAAACATCTGAATATCGATCTCTAAACATTTCAGGAGTCAAAGAATTTTGTAAAGTTTCATTAATTTCTTCATCAGATGGCCAGATATCAGACAGCATCACTGGTTCATCATGATTAGTATAACCAATAGGATCATTAAATAAATCAATATCTAAAGTTCCGGCAAGAGCGTAAGCAACTACTAATGGAGGACTTGCAAGATAATTTGCCTTCACCTTTTGATGAATACGCCCTTCGAAATTTCTATTTCCAGAAAGCACACTGCCTACAATAAGATTGGATTCATCAATTGCACTCTCTATATCTTCATCCAGTGGTCCAGAATTACCTATGCAAGTTGTACAGCCATAACCAACCACATTAAATCCTAAAGCAGACAGATCTTCTGTTAGTCCTGCTGCATCGAAATATTCTGTAACTACTCTACTTCCAGGTGCTAAACTAGGTCTAACCCAAGGTTTCAATTCTAATCCTTTTGACCTAGCATTTCTAGCCAATAGGCCTGCTGCTAACATAACACTTGGATTACTAGTATTAGTACAACTTGTAATCGCAGCAATAACAATATCTCCATGTTGAAGATTTACATTTCTACCTTCTATGTGAGATGAATCTAGATTATTTTCAGAATTAATTCCATGACCTTGATGGCCTGAAGGAGAGTTTAGACTTTGTAACCAATGTTCTTTCATCTCAGAAAGATTTACCCTATCTTGAGGTCTCTTTGGCCCTGCTAGTGCTGGTTCAACTGTGTTCAAATCTAACTTGATTGAGGATGTAAATTTAGGTACGGGGGTATCACTTGTGTGGAATAGGCCCTGAGCAGTAAGATATTGCTTTACATTTTCAATATGTGAAGGCTCTCTACCAGACAAATGCATGTAATCTAGAGTTGTCTGATCTACTGGGAAGAATCCACAGGTTGCCCCATATTCTGGAGCCATGTTGGCTATAGTTGCTCTATCTGGCAAGCTTAAGTTTGCCATTCCTGAACCATAAAATTCTACAAATTTAGAAACCACGCCATGTTCCCTTAATAGTTCTACAATTCTTAGAGTCATATCAGTTGCAGTAACTCCTGCACGCAACTTCCCAGATAACTCGAAACCTACTACTTCAGGCAACAGCATGTAGATTGGTTGGCCGAGCATTACTGCTTCTGCTTCAATTCCGCCGACTCCCCAACCAAGAACACCGAGACCATTAATCATGGTTGTATGAGAGTCAGTACCAACTAAAGAATCAGGTATCCATAAGTTATTTTCTAAACGAGCAACACTCGCAATCCATTCTAAATTTACTTGGTGGACAATTCCTCTACCTGGCGGTACTGCTCGGAAATTATCTAAATTCATTTGACCCCATTTTAGAAACTTATATCTCTCCATGTTACGTTGGTATTCTATTTCCAAATTACGTTCTCTGGCATCTGGAAATAATCCTGAAATATCAACCTGAACGGAATGATCTATTACTAAATCTACAGGGACTTGAGGGTTGACTTTCTCTGGATCGCCTTCTAAATCTACCATCGCGTCTCTTAATGCAGCGATATCTACCACTGCAGGAAC
>Ga0209631_10000057_pt1 | contig 132530 bp, 131 predicted proteins | sample COG_08_FD_184752 | JGI IMG/M metagenome (GOLD analysis project Ga0209631, IMG submission 184752) | Pelagic Microbial community sample from North Sea - COGITO 998_met_08 (SPAdes) (version 2) | ecosystem: Environmental > Aquatic > Marine > Neritic zone/Coastal water | place: Helgoland, sampling...
TGAAAGTGGTTATTTAGTGGGTATTCAACGTTTAATTGGTAAACAAATTCCTCAATTCAAAGAACATCCTTACCATTTCTCTAAAGCGATACCTAAACCCAATCAGAAACCTGGAAGGATAAAAGAATCAAAGAAAAAGATTCACAGAAAAAACACTCAATCACAACAAGAATCCAGTAAGCAGCATAAAAATAGAAATAATCGAAATCGAAACAGAAGAAGCAGAAGGAACTAGATTATTTATCTATAGCATTGAGAGAATCCTATGCATCCATGGATATTCGGAAGGGAGGACTGTAAGGGCGGATGGGGTGCCCATTAATAATTGAGATTCTATAATTCAAGAATTATTATTTTCTACCCATTTGAATAGATTTTTCAGAACAGGTCCTAATGACTTCCCTTTTTTAGATAGTGAATATTCAACTCTCGCTGGCACTTCTGCAAATAGTTCTCTAGCGATCAGTTCTGTATCAACAAAATCTTCTAATCTTCTACTTAATGTTGTAGCAGTAATTGATAATTCTCGCTTTAATTCATTAAATCTTACAGGCCGATTTTGGCTGCTCAAGAAATATAATAATTCTAATACATGGGATTTCCCTAGTAAATTAATTATTTCTTTACTGTTTTTTTGAAGACAAATTGGTTTTACTTTGGTCATTGGTTGTATAGTTGTACCAAGTAATTTAACTATATCAACATATAAGTATCATACACGATACTAAAGTTTCAAAATAGAAACTTTTCGATATTAATACTCTCCTTCTCTGCGACATTTATGAGTAAATGTGGTTGTGGAAGATCTCCAACAGGAATGTGCAAGGGATGGCATGGATTAACCGAAGAAGAATATGTTGCAAAGAAGAAACTGTTTGATGAAGAAAATGGTGAATAATTTGTCAAAAAATTGGAATAGTATTCTACGTTGGATTCATCTAATATTTGGTTTTTGTTTTTCAATTTATTTTGGAGCTATAACTTTCAATAATGACATAAATTTTTGGGATGATGAACCATGGGTGACAATGGCAATGGGGACTGTAGTCTTGGGTATTGTATTCTGGACAGGGATAATTAAATGGCAACTACCACGAATTAAAAAATGGAATCGTAACCGAAATAAAAATAGATAATAATAGGTTTGTACTTAGATCCATGCGATGATGGTGCGAATCTTGTGGCTATCGTAGGCCATTTAAGTGCCTAGGTACTGGAAGTCATATGTTTGAGAAATCACAATGGAATAATACTGTAATCAAGTGTGATTAATTCAACTAAATATTCTACTTCTTCACCATCATCGGTGTTTGTGCATCCAATGCCACCGCCCGATTCTGCAATCACATCTATCTCAAGAGTGTATATACCCAATCCTGAATTTCCTGCGTTCAATCCCTTGTTAATTTCGGATTTCGATACACCGGTTACATTACCTATCAATGAACTGTCGTACCATTCAACCTCAACAAAATGTGATGAAGAAACCCCCGCCGAATTTTGCCCACTAGATGTGTTATTATATTCGTTATGAAGCATTGTTCCCGTTATAGTATCAGATTCTGGATTAGATGCCCCTGGTATATTGCACCCTATCCCAGAACTTGTTTCATCTTCTGAATATGTTAGAGTTACTCTGACCCCTACAATATTAATATCTTCTAGATTAGTTTGAGATTTAGTGCTTAATTCGATTACGAATGTTTGGCCATCATTGATATATTCTATTCCATCCCCTAACTGTTCACTATCAAAATCAGCCTCTACGAACCAAGAACTTGGATTATTTCCACCTACCTCTAGAGAGTCAGGGCCTGCAACAATATATGCTGCTTCAACAACGGTTACAGGAGCCATGATTACTAGTGCAGCAATACCCAAAGTCTTGAAATCAGGCATTTCAAACCTACCTAAAGGAGAGATGTGTGAAGTACGTAATTGATTCATTATAAAATGAGTAATAAATGCGGCTCCCATTCCAGGGACAGATGGGAATATGTCTTCTCCGAATCCACTTACAGACCATAAAATAACAGTGATTAATGCAACCGTCATCATTGCGATTGTATGGTTCGAATCAGGCTTATATCCCGCCCACTTGATAATTAGAATTGGTACGAAAATAGATCCTAAGCCATATACTGCAAGTACAACCAAAGCAAACACTGAATCTCCACCAGGGACGTATAACCCAAAAATTGAGATTGATGTGGCAAAAACAGCAATTATCAGAGTTACTAATTTAGCCTTTTTGTGATCTTGACTTATTTCAGGCATAATATCGTCTGTGAATGCAGCGGTACAGGCGAGAACCTGACTATCGGCTGTAGACATAGTTGCAGCAAAAATTGATGCTAAAATCAAGCCAACCCAAAATGGGCCCAGTGTTTCCATAGCTAACATCGGTAATCCAAGTTCAGGGTCGAAATCCGCACCAGTGAAAACTACGCGACTTGCTAATCCAATGATTACCATAATTAGTAGGAATGGTGTTTGCCAAGCAAAGAACCATAACATTGCAGTCTTCCTATCTTCATCTGTCCCTAATGTCATTACTCGTGAAACTACTTGAGGTTGTCCTGCAACACTCAGTCCACCGAGGAAAAACGCGAAAATCCATAAACTGACTCCAAAATTAAGGTCTGCAGGAACGATACTAGTTAGATTAGCATTTTCGGCTGCTAAACCTTCGTGTAACCCTGAAAAACCACCTACTTCTTGCATTGCAACATAGCAAAGTAAACTTGAACCAACAATCATCACACTGGATTGAGCTGCGTCCGTCCATATTGAAGCACGAATACCGCCTGCATAGCAATAAGCCACTACTAAAACGAAACCAATTAGAATCCCAACAACTTCTGACCACCCTAACATCACATAGAGCGCTTTTCCTCCACTAGTTAATTGAGCGGCAGCATACACAGCAAGGAAAAGAATAGAGAATATTGCAGCTAGCTTCGCGTCGGGAGATCCAGTAACTTCAGAAACTAATGATGAAAGGGAACGAACACCACGCTCATTTGCAGATTGTTGAATAAATTTATATAACCAAATCCATGCTATAATTTGCCCAAGCATTGACCCAAAACCTATCCAAATAATTGAGTAACCCATTGTAAAGGTAAAACCAATAAAACCAATGAACATATACCCTGAATTCCAAGTGCTTACAGCAGATAATGCGGCAAGAGCAGGATGCATTCCGCGACTAGCAACGAGATAATCATCAGTAGTATCTTCTTTGACCCACATGCTGGCTAATCCTACACCTGCGAAGGCACACATGAATAGGAGGAACGAGGCTATCAGGACAAGATCCATGCAATGGGGGATAGTATGCTGACTATCAACAATGGGGAGGCCAGTTTTTACTTATTGTATAGATATTTATGATTTTTTATTTAATCGGGGGATAAGAAGTGGAGTAGTGTCTCTATATATTTGGTATTCTGGATTATCACCCCACTTTTCTATAGCTCGCCTATCGAGAATGGGTGTCCCACTAATTTTTGTCAATAGAATATAAATGAATATGGGCGATATCCAAGCAATTTTCTCTAGACCTGAAAAACAAGATACTCCAAAGATGGCAATACCTGTCCATAGAAGAATTTCTCCAAAATAGTTTGGATGTCTAGAGTACGACCACAGCCCACTATCAATCCATTTGTCCTGATTTTTAGGTTCAGTATTGAAAACGGTTTTTTGATTGTCTGCTATTACTTCAATAGCGAATCCTAGTATCCACATTGATAACCCTATACCATCCCATATCCCTATTGCAGGTGCAGAATCTGCTTGGCTATTAATCACAATAACTACTATCATTGTAAGGAAAACCCACAGGCCTTGAAGTGTCCATGGAACAAGAAATCTGATAGGAGATGTTTTTAGTTGATCAAAGCGCCCATCTTTTCCAGTTCGATGGATACGAAAATAAAGAAAAAAAGATAGACGTAATGACCATATTACAACAAGTAAACTAACTATTAATTCTCTCAAACTTGGTGGTTCGGACAGGGAACCTGCCCAAAGACTGAATCCTACTACTGTTAGATAAGTTAAACCACCAGTTAAATCATAGAAGCGTTCTGTTTTTCCGATAGATGCAGGTATCCATGCTAACCATTGTATACCAATACAAATCACTGCACAATATAGTACTGCGGAGTATTCATTCATAATTACAGAGTTTCTTCCAACAGCGTTAACCATCAAAAAGATAATAATAAACGCTGAAGTTACAACTATTGTTGTTAGACGTAAATCTTGACGGGTAGAATTCACTGCTATCACTTGCTGTATAATCATGTTGTTAATAATTCTACTTACATCGCAAGATTAATTTTTTTTCATCCGTATTCATAGAATTCTAAACTTAAAAGCTATGAAGTTACTACTTTCTTGTAGAAAACAAGTGTTAATTCCCAATCAATTTATAATTCGGCGAAAGTGGTGTGGCGCCAGTTTCCATAGAAATAATTTGGCCATCTTTGAATCTCATAAATGACATTACAGCTTCAGAGTCTGAATCATTTGCAAAGTGAACGATGGAATGAGCAACTCCAACTTCATCATTTTCATATAGAATTCGGTTATTTTCCGATGTAGGTTTGTTTTCATTTGTAACGAATCCTAAGATATTTGACTTACTCATAGTCACCCCACCAACGTGTGGATTGAATACACAATCATCGTGAATAATCATGTTAAGTTTTTCGACATCTCCTCTTTCCCAGGCTTCGTTGTATGCTTCTATTATAGACATACTTTATCCAGTTAACCTTTGAATATAAAGGTAATTAATTGATTAAAATTTTATCATCACAAAATTTTTATTCTATTTTTGTAATGTTGAAATACTAGATATTTTTTTAAATTTTAAGATTAATTTTACCATAATATCATTAATAACGAGTTTTTGGTAATAATATAGAGCAGAATTAGGTGACTTAATTGGTGAACAAAAGTGAAACTCCAATAACCAAATTTAGGGCTGCGGTGTACCAAAAAACTCCTGCTCCGTGGTTACCTAGTAAACCTAAATTTTTGACTTTGTTGATAGTTCTACAAATATTTATGATTGTGATTTCTTCTGAATGGAGAGAGACTAGAATTGCTTGGTTTGTATTCGGGATATTTATCCCAATAGCAGGCTGGTTGGCTATGAGGTGGAGAATATATTCCTCAGTTTTTATCACACCACCTAGGAGTGGAAAAACAATCAGTGACGATAGATGGAATGAATTTTATTACACTGGATGGGGTGAGGAGAAAATGAAAGCCCATTACTTAAAATCCAGAACGGGGGTAGAAGATACTGTTCTTTACTTACATGGATATAATTCGAGTCTCGGTAACGGTGAAACAAGATGTCAACATATTAATTCTTTAGGATTCAATGTCATTGGACTAGATCAAAGAGGATTTGGAGAACAAAAAGGAAAATATGAGTGGACAATACTGAAAGTAGTAGCCGATATTGAAATGTTACTTGAGAAAATCCCAAATGTGCTCGGATTTACACCAGAGAAATTCTGGATTTATGGACATTCTTTGGGAGGATTCCTAACAATTAGGCTTTCCTCTCATCCATCTGGTTGGTGGAAAAAATCATTCAAGGGCATTATACTTGAGTCCCCTGCAACATCCTTTCCGTTAATTATTGAGAAGAAATTACCCGGTAGAGCAGTAATGGCTAGCCCTTGGGTTCGACATATTCTAAGAAGAGAATATCAGAGGATTCATCCTGATCTTAATGTTGGGTATGCAAATGCTCAGATACCTTTTTGGGGAACTCCTAAGGTCCCTATTCTAGTATTACAGGCTGCAAATGATGAGACTCTAGGTGATGACCATTTCATCCTACTTAAAGAACATTTTAGTGAAATTTCAGATATCCATGTTCTTAATGATATGCCACACACATCTAAAGTTGATGTAAAAGAAAGAAGAGATATTTTAGAAAAATGGATTTTAGATGTAAATAATATATGATATTATTGAAGATTTGATAAATTCTAAATCATTGTTTTTCGTATCTATATCAATAAATCGACCCAATCTACTTATGTTTAGCCTCCTAAACGCATGTGTATGCATACGAAAGCAATCGCCCTAACATTATTGATAATCGCCTCCAGTCTTGCTGGTTGTACGACATCTGACGATATAGAAACTATTAATCAAGATAATAGAATTACTGAACTTGAAAATAAACAACTCGAATTAGTATTATCATTAGCCGAACAGGAGCAAACTAATTCTGATTTATTGGCTTCTATTTCATTAATTGAATCTGCTAATATGCAAGCAATAGAAGCATTGGAAGAAGATTATCTTGATTCTCTGAATGAATTAGAAACTAGTTATCTGGCTGCTATGGAGGCAGCAGCTATCGTGAATAGCCAATCTCTAGATGAAATTAATTCAACTAATGCTGCATCATATGATAATTTATTATTATCGATGAATACGTTACAATCTAATCTTCAAGGAAGTCAGGATTCAATAAATGCAATCATACTTACAATTGATGACATGGATAGTGATGATTCAGGAGATTCATTAGCCCAAATATTACTATTACAACAAACATTGCAAGATTTGCAGTTAGATTTAGAATCATCAATTGCGAGTCTTGATTCAAGATTAAATGATACTAGGGCAATAAATGATTTTTCCTACCTAGATTTTCAAGGCGCGCAACTATTTAATTTCAATAATGGTTTGGGGATAATGATGGATCCACCAATATTTGATTTTGCAAACTTAATGAATGCGAGTTTGAGTTATTCAAACTTTTCCGACGCTAGTTTCAGAAACGCTAATTTGCGCGGAGTAGATGGCCTGTTCTCTACATTCCACAACACTGATTTTTCCGGTGCTGCAATGTACAATGGAATATGGAGACAAAGTGATTTCAGCAATGCATTATTCGTTGGTAGTCAATTAGCCTACACAGAATTCAGATATAGTGATTTGTCCGGTGCCAACTTATCGGGAGCGGTTGCGTATGGTGGAAGTGATTGGCTAATGGTCAATCTTTCAGGCGCCGACCTAACAAATGCATGGATGTATGATATGGATCTACGATATGCTGATCTAACTGGTGCTGATCTAACCGGTGCAAGACTTGCCTACCTCAATCCATCATACGGACCCGCTGATATTACTGGTGTAACTTGGGACTGGGCTACATGTCCAGATGGAACAGCAGCTTACTATCATGGGCAGACTTGTGAGAATAACCTTTGAACAGAGACATTTGTGGTGTAGCATGGGTCGCTTCTCAACAGTTCTGATTACCTTGGCGATAATGTTGGGCGTAGCGATTATTGAAGTAGCTGCAGAAGATGTTGATAGCGACTCAGATGGGTGGTCTGATTATCATGAAGATTCATGTGGTACTGATTCACAAGATTCACAATCTTTACCTGAAGATACAGATTCCTCAGGAATTTGTGACTCCCTTGATCCTGATGATGATAACGATGGTTGGTGGGATAATATTGAAATTTTATGTGACTCAAATCCGCTTGATAGCAATTCAATCCCGAGTGATTTAGATAAAGATGGAATTTGTGACTCATTGGATAAAGATACGGATGAAGATGGATGGAGCGATTTTCAAGAATATTTATGTGAATCTTCTCCCGTAGATAATAGTAGTATTCCACATGATTTAGATGCTGATGGTCGATGTGAACTACTCTCTATTTCACTTCCTATTATTCATGAGCCAATAGATAGAAATTCTTTACTTCAACAAAATTCTATTCAGGTTGCTTTAGGGGCTTCGGCCGCAATATTCGCAATTGGTACTATTTATGCTAATGAGCCAATAAGATGGGTAATGTCGAGGAAATTATGGTTAAGTTTCCTGCTCATAGTTGGAATGGTTCGAAAAACCAAAAATGGCGATTTTCAGAGAGGTCGTCTTTATGGTTTTATCGAGAGTAACCCAGGAATTCACCTTTCGGCTCTAACTAGACTATCAGACCTAGGCAATAACCATGCTACATATCATTTGGATAAATTAGAGAAAGAAGGCCGAATTTGGTCACGAAAAGAAGGAAGGTTTTTGGTATTTTTTGCTGATTCTGTACCTCAAAGTTCGGAGTTCTCTAGTTCTCAGATAGACATTAATTTCAGTAAAAATTCTGTTAAACGTTCTATCTTAATGCAATTAAATCAATCAGACTTGTTAGACCTTGCTGGACCTAGTGGAACTGATTTGTCAAATCAGATAGGAGTCTCTGCTCAAGTTCTTTCTTACCACATACGTTCACTAATTGAATGGAACATGGTCGAAAGAAAGCGTATTGGACTGAAAGTTTCTCTATACATCACCGAATTAGGAATTCAAGCTTTAACTAAAGATATAGATGAAATGTGATATTCAAATAGACTTAGTTTCCACAGCCACAACCTGAATCTTCACAGGATGATACAACCTTTTTTCCGGTACTTTGCTTGTTTTTAGTAAACATCTTTCTAGCTTTCCTCAATCCCTTGATACCCCTGTTAGCCATATTTATTCGTTAACAATTACACTAAAGAATGTTCTCCTATTTCACATTAATGAACTGTATCTACTCACTAACTTCTAATTCAGGAGTTTTCGATCTGGATTCTTCGTCCCTCTTTTCTTTATACACGGCAGAAAAATATGCTATCATCGGTAATATTAGAAGGAGTGTAAAACACCCTACTAACGTTGCAAAACTGTAGATTGATTCTTGAATGGGGTCTAATTTAAATTCTGTAACTGATAATAAATTATGTGTAGTTATGGAATTGTTAACCTCAATCCCCTCCGAACTAATGAGTTCCCCCTCAGAATTTTTTAGCGAAATTTTCCAAGTTATGGTCTTTGTATTACTATCTAGTATTTCTTCAACACTTTCATTTGCAGCATCTAAGTTATCTGCTTGAAGTGAACCAAGACCTCCAATAGGAAGTTCTGTAGACACTAAACCTATCATAATACTTTGTTCATCCAATGAAATTTCATGGAATGATCCCTTGATACAAGTTTCAATTAAATCAACATAGTCGGGAGCGAATTCCTTGCAGTTGAAGTCTTTTTCATTTTGTCCTAGCGAGGGGGTGTGATACCATTCTACACCTGATGCATCTATCACTAGAGTAGTCCCTTGAGGAGCGCCCTCAACTGTAGTATTAATCCAAGTAATAGGTTCATTAGAGATAAAATACCATTCTGAAGAGTTCTCTTCCAATTGAATTAATTCAGTATTTTGTTCTGAATTAGTAGTTTCATACATGTAATATTCTGAATCTACAGTGTTTGAATGGACAGCATATCCAAGTATAATAATCAGTACTAAACCTAGTCCAATTAATGTACGCAACATATTTGGATTACGCGACATTGACTTCTCCATAATCTAATGCGATGGGAGGTGGGTTTTGAATACTTGTTGTTCAATCTTACTCTATTCATCTTACTGTGACTGGGTGCTCTCTTGTCATCACGGTTAAATACAGACTCAAGGACGGGCGGTCCGCACAAAGGTGATAGTATGACGACATATTACGATGTACCGGCTGATTTGCTTATTGGTAGCCTCTCAACAGAGCTACAAGGTTTCGAGCAAATTAACCCTCCAGAATGGGCAGAATACGTAAAAACTGGTACTCACCGTGAAAGACCTCCTACTCAAGAAGATTGGTGGTTTATCCGCTCTGCAGCAGTTCTAAGAAAGGTCGGAATGAAGGGTCCTATTGGAACTAACCATATGGCTCAATTATTTGGTGGTCCAAAAGATCGCGGAGTAAAACCAACACGTGCAGCATCTGGTTCTCGCAATGTTGCTAGAACGGTTCTTCAACAATTGACTGAAGCAGGATTAATTACTAGTAAGTGGAATCCTGCTAATACTGTAAACTTTGGAAAAATACTAACCCCAGAAGGTCATGCTTTACTGGATAAAACTGCTCATTCTGTACGAGGTGCTGCTGAAGAGAAGTACCCAGGGCTTTCAAAATATTAAGGTGATTATATGGCACGTGTAAAACCATTAGCAAAGAAACTAAGACTTAACAAAGTCACAAAGCAAAACCGTCGTGTTCCAGTTTGGGTTATGCTAAGAACTAACAGGAACGTAACTAGCCACCCTAAGAGGCATATGTGGCGCCGTTCTAAATTACAGAGGTGAGTTATATGGCAGAAGTAAGAGAGATGACAATTCCACTAAGAGCAGCATGGTCAGTTCCTAGGACTCGCAGAGCTAACCGTGCAATGGCTCAAATTAAGAAACATGTATCACAACACATGAAGAAGACTGAAGAAGAAGAAATATGGATCGATGAATCTGTTAATCACGTTATTTGGTCTCGTGGTATGCAAAACCCACCAAGAAAAATTCGTGTTCAAGTTACTAGAGAGGAAGGTTTTCCTCTAGAAGTTAAATTGTTGGAGGACTGAAAATGGGCAATATTAGACCATCATTCATTAAAATCAGAGCATTGCGATTAGTTGAATTATATCCTGATGTCTTCAATAATGATTTTGAAAATAATAAGCACTTTGTTTCCGAATATACAGATGTATCTAACAAACGTATGAGAAACTGGATAGCTGGTTACATTACAAGGTATCAACAGCGTAGAGTTGATTAGAGAAGTATTATTCAATCTCTTCCTTAGGGATATTTGATTCACATGGGCGAGATGCTTGATGTACCCCCTCCTGATTATTCACATAGAGTGTCAATCATACTAGTTAGGCCACAATTCGATGGAAACATTGGCGCAGTTGCTCGTTCAATGATGAACTTTGGTTTCTCTGATTTGAGGATTGTTGGTAGAGATCCAATTTGGTCTGAGGAAGTCCGTAATAGAGCTAAACATGCCCAATCAGTATTAGATGATGCAAAATTCTTTGATGATATTGAATCTGCTGTTTCCGATACTAGCCTAGTTGTAGGGACATCAGGTAAAAGGGAAAAAGGTAGTAAAATATCTTTCAGACATTTCTTGGAGCCTGAAGATTTGCCCGAGATGCTAAATAATTTAGATGGAAATATTTCGATTGTATTCGGCCCTGAAGGAAAAGGTCTACTAAATAGTGAATTGCGCATTTGTGATTTACTAATCACTATCCCTACATGGCCAGGTTACCCAATAATGAACCTCAGTCATGCAGTTACAATAATTTGCTATGCCTGGTATAAATCAAAAAGTTCAGGGGCTCAAACATCTATGGATGCTAATCTTCTCTCTCCCGAACTAAAAAATGTCCTCAGACAAGAAATTACTATGTTATCAGAGATTATTCCAACTATTGATTTTAGAAGATCTGGAATCGAAGAGACTCTTCATAGAGTAATTATGAGAGGATTACCGAAAGATGATGAAATTCATCGACTATTAGGGGTACTTCATACTACTAATATTGCATTTGAATATTTTTCTAAGAACCCGGAAATCTGGGAAGAGATAATATCAGATAAATCCTAATCTTTTTTCCAAGATGCCCATGATTTCGGAGTTTCTCTTACATTCATGGCTAGTAATTTAATTTTTTGACCATATTTAGATTCGATATGAGGTTCTACTTGATCAAATGCCCATTTTGCTAGATTTTCTGCGGTAGGAATAAATGGTACTATTAGTGTTCTATGGCCATCTCCTAAAACATCGAGTGCTTGAATTGCCAAATGATCTTTTTCATAGACAATAAATGAATGATCAACCACGTCATGGATGTGCTTCTCTAATATTTCAGAAATGTCTGAAAAGTCTATCAACATTCCTTCATCAGAAACTCCACTCGTTTGAATTATATCTCCTTCTATTACTGCTTCCCACCTATACCTGTGACCATGCATGTGTTTGCATTTGCTCTTGTGATTAGGAACTCTATGTCCTGTATCTGTTTCTACAAATCTCTTAATTGTCGTTGTCATATTCATTCCTCGTTAAAATCTAATGAAGCCGAATTAATACAGTATCTTTTCCCACCCTTATGAATTGGCCCATCATTAAAAATATGGCCTAAATGGGCATCGCAGTATGAACACTTAACTTCTACTCTATACATTCCATGGCTTCTATCTTCGACTTGCTCTATATTTGCACCTTCATCCTCTGAAAAAAATGATGGCCATCCACAACCAGAATCATACTTCATTTCAGATGTAAATAATTTTTTACCGCAACAAATACAGAGATATTCACCCTCTCTTTTTTCATCCCAATATTGACCAGTAAATGGGTGCTCTGTAGCGCTATTTCTAGTGACATCATATTGTATTTCAGTTAATCTATTTCTATAATCTTCATCTTTATATTTTTTTTCGGTTATCAAAGCATTTTTCAAAACATTATTCCAAGAATCAGCATATTCAATGGGATCTCTCAGTCCTAATTTATGAAATGCCAATATTCTTTCAATGTCTGATCCACTCTTCCCAGAGCTTCTACCTTTAGAGTCTGGATTATAAGACGTAATTGTGTTTGAAAATATTGTGTCAAAGTCAACTTCTATATCTTTACATGATTTGATTGCATCATTAAGTATTGTCACTTTATCACCATTAATGAATGGAAGATAAAATTCTACTCTCTCTGAATCCCAATTACCAGTTCTAAAAGATGTCTCTAAGTCACGATAAAACTCCGGTCTACAATCTGGATATATTGCATGATCACCACTATGGACTCCCAAGGCTATTTTCACATCAGTATCTTCTTCTGCAACTATAGATAAGGCATATCCATAGATAATTGATGAAAATATAGCATTTCTATTAGGAACTACTGTGCTCTTCATTTGACTTTCTTCGTAGTAACCCTCTGGAACATTAATTTCATCCTTGGTCAAAGATGAGTGAAATAATGACATCGCCGATGACAGATCTACAATTTTATGAGTTATTGTATAGCCTTTTTCCTTTAAGTAGGCTATGTTCTTAATGGCCATTTCTAACTCAATTATATGTTTTTGACCATAATTAAATGAAACACAATCTATCTTGTAACCTTCATTTATCAAACGAATGAGCACACTTGTAGAGTCCATCCCTCCGCTAAATGACATTACAGCCCTCATTATTCAACCCCCATCCATTTATGGGTTTGTAATGAAAGTCGCCATTCAGGATTGGATCGAACCTTTTCAAAAGTGCTGTGGAAATTCATCCCATTCCATTCCGTACTTTGTCCCTCATCATATAGTGGCTGTAAAAATAAGTGGTTGAATCCTTCTTTAAGATCACTATACATTTCTAAATCCTGTCCTAAATATACGACCTTTAACTCGTCACCAATTCTTTGTCGGATTTTTATATTTTCATATTCTTGATCTTTAGGACTCACACAAATCCAATCTATAGTGCCCGAGGGGATTTCAATGGTCCCATTTGTTTCAATACTCAAATAATAACCTAGAGGCTTAAGATACCCAGATAATGTTACTAAATCCTGTAATGCTGGTTCTCCTCCTGTGAATATTATTCTATCACAATCATACTTGGATAATTCATTGACTATTTCTGCAATGCTCATATCAGTCCAAATATCAAACTCAGTATCACACCAAGGGCACCTTAAGTTACATCCGCCGAATCTAATAAAAATCGAAGGGATTCCTGCGTGGTAACCTTCTCCCTGTACGCTATGAAATATTTCTACAATCGGAAACAATTGTTCAACATCATTATTTTGATTTAGAATTACCATGATTACAACTCAATTATTCCTTGGATTGTTAATTAATTGTAATAATTCCATCCTTGCTTCAGAATTATCGAAAAATACACCCCTCATAGAGCTTGTTGCCATAACTGAATTCTGTTTCTTAACGCCTCTGCATTGCATGCATCCATGTTTGGCTTCTATAATAACTCCACATCCTAGAGGCTTCAAAACTCTCTCCAAATCATCTGCTATGGACTTTGTAATACGTTCTTGGTTCTGCAATCTCATGGAGTGAAGTTCTACTAATCTTGCTAATTTGCTGATACCAACGATTTTGTCTACTGGAATATATCCAATATGAGCTGCTCCTGTAAACGGCAGCATGTGATGTTCGCAAGTCGAATGAAATTCTATATCTCTCAACAACACAATTCCTTCGTATCCTTCAGCATTAAATGTTGCATCTAGAAGTGAATCAGCATCTTCCGTATAACCATTGTATAATTCACTAAATGACTCAACTACTCTCTTTGGAGTGTCCGCTAAACCCTCTCTTAATTCTCCACCATCTTTCTCAATGTATCTAACCAATGTCTCTACTGCTTCCATAGCATCTTTTTTATTAGGTATTTTTTTCAAACTATCATCTCCTTCCATGAAACTCGTCTATTGTATCTAATTGATCTAACATTTTTCTACATGCTGTCCTTATAGCGTCGGCTAAGGAAATAAATTTCTTTTCATCACCAACATGATTTTTAATATCAATTAATAATTCTGAGGGAATATCCAAACTAACTTTTGGCATGCCTTGTCCAGTTGGAACTGACATATAAATATTCTTTGAGTATTACTATACGAATATTACGGTCTATAAGATTCTAAAATAGCATTCAATCCTGGGTATTTATCTTCTAAATTGATTGCTCTAAAATTTAATGTTTGTATTAAAGAATCGATTTCTGTATCTGGTGTATTTTGTTCTAATAAGCTTGAGACTACTGTTAATCCTCCTTGAATAGAACCTGAATCCAAGTAAGCATCATTGGATATTTTCTGAGCATCCCTCATTATTTCTAACGTTTTTGAAATATATTCAATTTCTAAGTTTAGCATGTTACTTGTTATGGTAATTCCATTCCTTTTTTTATCTATTATTGACTTAATACTACTTAGCATGCTATTCACTCCTTATCTAATCTTTCCACAAGTTCTACCAGTACACCACCTGTTGACTCAGGGTGTACAAAAGCAATCTTATGTCCTCCAGCACCAATAGTAGATTCTGTATTAATCATCCTTATGCCACTATCTATCAAACTAGAGATTAAATTGTCAATATTATTAACTGATATTGCTAATTGCTGAATCCCTACACCTTTTTTCAGAATGAACTTTGCAATAGGTGAGTTTTCAGAAAGAGCTTCTATTAGCTCAACCTTAGAATGTGTCTTATTGCCATTTTCATCTTTACCATAGAACATTCTAATCTTAACATCTTGTTCTAAGTTTATATGGTCTTCACCTGAATCTAGCCCTATTTGATGCCAAAATTTTGATGCTTCATTGATATTATTAGTTGCTATTCCTATATGATCTATTCTACTCATTCTAAACACCACTCGGAGAGACCCATGTCCCAAAAACTTCTCTCATAATTCCATTGACTTCTCCTACAGTAGCACCACTCTTTAGTGATTCAATGAGTGATGGCATTATATTCTCAGTTCCTTGACATACAACTCTTAGTTCATTCAATTTTTTCAAGACCTCATCTTCGTTCCTTCTTTTCTTAAAATTGATTAGTTTTGTAATCTGTTTATTTTCATTCCCAGAATCAATTTTCATCGCTGATTTCAATTCTTCCTCATCCTCAATATTACTATTAACACCAACAACTAAAATATTATTTTCTTCTATGTCTTTGATCTCTTTCCATGCACTTTCATGTATCATTTTTTGCTGGAAACCTAACTTCAGGCAGTCTAAAACTCCACCTTTATCTTCAATTTCAATTATTAATTTACGAGCATTTTCTTTAATTGATGCAGTTAATTCTTCTACATGATATGATCCAGCCAAGGGGTCGACAACGTCAGCCACACCCGTTTCACTAGCAATTATTTGTTGAGTCCTCAAAGCTATCTTAACAGATTCATTTGTTGGTAATCCAATAGCCTCATCGTAGCTATTTGTATGGAGTGATTGCGTACCTCCAAGTACTGCAGATAGAGCCTGATAAGATACTCTTACTGCGTTATTCATTGGTTGTTGTGCAGTTAACGTGACACCAGCTGTCTGAGTATGAAATCTCAATTGAGATGATTTAGGATTTTGGGGCTTGAATCTTTCATTAACTAATTCATACCAAAGTTCCCTTGCAGCTCTAAATTTCGATATCTCCTCAAAAAAATCATTATGACAACCAAAAAAGAATGACATTCTTGGCGCAAAGTCATCAATTTCTAGACCTGATTTAACTGCTTCTTGCGCATAAAATATACCATTTGCTAACGTTAATGCTACTTCCTCTACTGCGGTAGATCCTGCTTCTCGAATATGGTATCCACTCACAGATATTGTATTCCATTTAGGTACGTTTTCGTTACACCATTCAAATAAATCTGTTGTTAGTCTGATTGATTCCTTTGGAGGATAAATATACAATCCCCTAGCAATATATTCCTTCAAAATATCATTTTGTACAGTCCCTCTTAAAGAATTTCTTTGAACTCCTTGATTGTCAGCAGTTGCTACATACAATGCCAATAATGTTGTTGCAGGTGCGTTAATTGTCATTGAAGTTGAAACCTTACCTAAATCGATACCTGAAAATAGTACTTCCATATCCTCCAGTGTATCTATCGGGACACCAACTTTGCCAACTTCTCCCAATGAGTCTTCATCATCTGAATCTAACCCTAACTGTGTCGGTAAATCGAATGCTACTGATAACCCAGTCTGTCCTGAATCTAACAATAGCTTGAACCTCTCATTTGTCTCCTTTGCTGTAGAAAAGCCTGCATATTGTCTCATTGTCCATAATCTATCCTTATACATACCACTGTGGATACCACGTGTATATGGTGGATTACCAGGCAATGAGTGACCTTTTTCTGGATGTTTTGTATCTGCAAGAGTATCCTTTGTAGGAACATCATTTCTAGATAGACCACTGCGTGTCGTCGACCTACTCGAGCGCTTCTCCACACACAGCGGGTAACGATACAGCAAATGAATTATGTGATTATCTAATGTTGATGTCCGCCATCTCCATGGACATGTCCATGAGCGATTTCTTCTTCATCAGCATCTCTAATATCGACAACTTCAATTTCAAAGGTCAAAGCTTTACCTGCCATTGGGTGATTGAAATCACATGTCACTGTGCCTGAATCTCCAGAATCTAGATCAATACTTATGATCTCAAATGGCATAGGCATGCCATTTACTTCTGCTTGGAACTTCATTCCAACTTCTATTCCTTCTGGAAATTCGGGGAATGGTCTGACTGTGATATATGACTCATCCCTATGCCCATATGCTCTATCTGGTTCCAATGTAAATGTTCTTTTTTCGGATAATTCTGAACCTAAAATCTCTGCTTCAAAACCAGGTATCATTTGTCCGTGACCAACTAAAAATGTTAGTGGCTCTCTTTCTAAAGAACTATCGAACACCTCTCTTGTATCAGGGAAATAACCATGATAATGAACTTTGACTACTTTATTATTTTCTACCACCATATTTTCATCTCCTAATTGTGTAATCGTCAATGACTTTTTCAAGTCTAGATTTTTGATCTTCATCTATTGCCCCTTCAGTCATTTTTTCAAGAAGAAAATCTTTAGCATCGGTTGTAGTTTTCCTTTCCCCCTTAGCCCAAATTGTACCTAGTAAGTTTGACCTATGTTCTTCAGGGACATTAATATCTACCAGTAATTTTCTCATTTCATACTTGTATTCCATATGTCTACTCCTATTCAAGCGCTTTGCTCTAGCAGCAGGTTGGTAACTTGTTTTAGTATTCCTACGTCTTTTAGTGACAACAGGTTTGGTTGTTTTCTTTGTCGTATCAGTCTTGGCTACAACCGGTTGCATAGCTCTTTTCCTGCTTTGTTCAATTAGTGCAGCAGCTCTATCGCTTTGAACATTCAAATCTTTGGATTTACTATCTTGTTTCTTTTTTATTTGTTTTAAACCACGTGTTTTTTTAGGTTTATTTCCTAATATTTGATCTGTAATAATTTCTTTAGATATATCTTCCTCTATTTTTTCTGGAATAACTTCCTCAACTACTTCAATAGATGTTTTTTCTGTAATTTCAGGCATACTGTCTTTAGATTTAATTGCCTTTTTCTCAACCTTTTTTTCCTTTTCTGAACCAGCAATTTTTGGAGGAGTGATAGGAGCAGGAGGTACAATTGCTTGTACTTTAGGTGGAGGCTGATGGACAGGTTTTTTTTGTTCCTTCTTAGCGCCGGGACTGAAGATATTCTTTGGCGCCCTTTTGGGTGGTCCTCTCCTTCTTCCTCCTCTCAATATACTCAGTCCTGTATAACGGCCACCAAGTGCCTTAGATAAGCCTTCTTAGAGCGAGAATTAGTCCCATACCACTTCTGCATGATCAGTTCTCATAGATGGATCGATGGCACTATCTTCCAATTTAGTATAAATATCATGTTTAAGCATCTTTCTGCCTAGTTCGGCTATCATTGTTCCATTGTCTACACAATATTGTTTTTCTGGCCAAAAAGCAGTTGCTCCCCTATCTTTACACATTAGCCTAGCCATTTCTCTGATTCTTTCATTACAAGCCACGCCTCCTCCAAGTAATAATTCACTTTTCCCTGTATGAGCTAATGCCCTTTCTGCAACCTCTATACATGCTGAAAATGAATGCTCTTGAAGTGACCAACATACTTCTTGAAGAGAGTGCCCATCTGAAACTTTTTGCACTGCAGCAGTTAGAATACCTGAAAATGATAAATCCATACCTTGAATGCCATATGGTAATATTATTTCGTCTAAACTGGCTGATGGATTACCTTTTTCCCATTCATTAGCTAATTTTTCTATTTTAGGACCGCCGGGAAACGGAATTCCTTGCGTTCTAGCAAATTTATCTAACATATTTCCGATACCTATGTCTAACGTTTCTCCAATAACTCGGTATCGACTTCCGTTTCTCGCAATTACTTGCGTATTACCTCCACTTACGTACAATAAAACTGGGTCTTGACAGCCTGTTTGTAGCCTCCCAATTTCGATATGTGCTACGCAATGATTAACCCCTACTAATGGCTTACCTATTTTATCAGAAAGAGATCTTGCCACAGAAGCACCAACTCTCAAGCAAGGCCCTAAACCAGGCCCCTGACTAAATGCAATTGCATCTATTTGATTCACTGGAATATGATTTTTAGAAATAAATTCCTTAAATAAATTTCCAGATAATAATGAATGGTGATCGGCTGCCTCTCGCGGATGAATTCCCCCCTGTTCAGGCCTGAACAAGGCGGATGAAGACGGTATAGTTTTTCCATTAGTATAAACGCCACCGAAGGAGAAAGTATGGGCTGTACTTTCAATCCCTAAAATCACACCCATTACACCTGCGAGGAAGGGAGTCCTTTCAAGTGTCACTCCTGTCCGCTATCATGGACCTCCTGTTATACAACATAGGGGAAATGGCAACTTTATCTCATGGGGACGTCTCAAAACCCCTTTCAGGTATGGAAATGTCTGATCGTGAAAATCTAATTTTAGAAGGCGGAAATTCAATTCTAATATCTGAAGGAAATATAATTAAAATTAGACCTCAACAAGAATTATTAGAAGAATTCGCACCAGATATGGAAGATGGAAAATCTAACAAAGTCGAACTTTTAGACGTTAAAGGCAAGGCAATAATACCTGGACTAGTTGATTGCCACACGCATCTTCTTTGGTCCGGTGATAGGTCTAATGAAATTAGATTGCGGCAAAACGGTTTGTCTTATCAAGATATATCTGAACAGGGCGGTGGTATTTCTAAAACTGTTGAGGCAACAAGAAATGCATCACGAAAAGAATTAGAATCTATTGGTCGCAGTAATCTTTCACAATCATCAAATTATGGGACTACAACTATTGAAGCGAAAAGTGGTTATGGTTTATCAGTTGAAAGCGAAATTAAGATTCTACAAGCTACTAATTCTCTAGGAGGAAATAATCAAAACATTCTCCCAACATGGCTCGGAGCCCACGATTTCCCTGATGACAAGAAAGTCAGCGAATATATGGACGAATTAATTCATGAACAATTACCATTAGTAGCGGAGAAAGGTTTAGCAAAATGGATTGATGTATTTTGTGAACCTGGATGGTTTAATCTTGAACAAACAGAAACTCTAGTAAAGTCTGCAAAAAAATTTGGGTTAAAAAGCCGCCTTCATGTTGATGAGTTTGTAGATTCCGGAGGCTTGTCACTCGCTGCGGAACTAAAAAGTTGCAGCGCAGATCATGTAGGTTTCAGTAATGATGATTCTAGAGACAAAGCAAATAAATCTGGAACTATGCAGGTATTTCTACCAGGCACTCCTTATGTATTAGGAAAAGATTTAGGTAATGGAATAGTTGATTGTATCGAGAACAATTGGAATTTCTCTTTAGCAACGGACTTCAATCCTAATTGTCAATCTCTTTCGTTACCATTTGTTTCAAGTCTAGCAACACACAGGATAGGCATTGATCCATTAGCTGCATTAGTAGCATGCACAAGAAACCCCGCTTCGACTCTAAATAGTGAAATGGAAAAATGTGTTGGCTCAATATACGAGGGAGGAGCCGCTGATTTTAATATTCTAAATAGTAAACATGTAGATTACTGGTGCCAGACACCTGGGGTATCTCCAATATTCAAAACATATTTTTCTGGCTCTATTGTAAAATCATAAATAGTAATATCTATAAGCATTTAAAAAATAACTAATTTGAAATTACTAATTCAATGTTTCAAATGATAGTAGAAGATATTTTTTAATCAACAAAAACTAGATTGAAAAATATGTTCGTTTTACCGATACACTGTCGGCTGATAATGGTAGTTATCAGAAATTGGATTATACTGTGAAGCCAATGCAGGCTCGCAGTATGGCGTTTTTTGAAATAATGATGATTATTCATAAATATACCGTGTTAGTAAGGTTTAGTTGTAGAGTCGAACTCGAAAGAATATGATATCTGTTGAAGCTTATTGCATGAAATGTAAAAATACAGTATTTGTTAAATCTCCTAAAAAAATTATTATGAAAAATGGTAGAACAAGAGTTTCAGGATTATGTCCCAGAGAAAACTGTAATGGTAAACTTTCTAAGATCATTGCTTAATTCAAATTTACGAAGAGAATCATTCATCAGTGGTATGCTTGCCCCCTGTATTACGGGGCTCGTGGTCTAGGGGTTATGACGCCACCTTGACATGGTGGAGATCGCAGGTTCAATTCCTGCCGAGCCCACCAATAACTACATACAACGATTAAAGATTATTCAATGAATATGAAATTCTTAATTTGCCTGCACCTTTTGATTTAACATTAGTAATAATCATTTCATCTAGTTTAGATGTATTATCTACATGTGTTCCGCCGCATGGGCACAAATCAACATCCACGATTTCAACGACTCTGAGTTCAGTCACACTAGATGGTATTCTATCCATGAACTTGGTATGTCTCATTTGCTCATGTTGTAGTATTCTTTCTCGTTCCCAATTATGTATCCTAACATTTCTGTCAGAATTGATAATATCATTTACTGCCTGTACTAAATCATCTGAATTGAATTTATCTCTATCTGGGAACAATAGATCTATTCTCGTATATTCTTCACTAATCTGATTACCGACAGTTTCAGCAGAAAACATATCGTTAGCTATTGCTGAGACTATATGTTGGACAGTGTGCATTGATGTGTTTTTATTCCTTCTTTGCTGATTGATAGTGCATAAAACTTCATCACCAACATTGAAACCATCTGTAGAAATAACTGGATGAACAATCGATTCCCCAGGTAATGTTTCCAATAACTCAGTTTCTATATTAATTTTTGAAATCATACCAGTATCACCTTGCTGCCCTCCTCCGCGAGGGTAGCAAAATGAATCTTTTAGAAAAATTATATTTTTATCGATACCTGATATAGTACTTCTAAAAGGAGGAGGATTGGTACCAGGGTGTTGAGACATATGCAATTTTTCTTGCAAAAATTCACTCCCTAAATATTTCAATAAATTCCGGTGTTAACAGTAATTTTGCTATAATTTCAGTATCTTTAGTAGTACTTCTGTCTGCTTCGATTTTCGAAACATAATTTCTCAACCAATAATGAATTTTACCTACAGACTTAGAGGGTTTTTCAGAGATATTGTCCAGTGCTTGGCATGAACATATCAATTCACTAGAAATTACTGAAGATAATAATTTACTTGCTTTGAATGTTCTGTATGAGGCGGTTGCACCCATTGAAACATGATCTTCCTTGCCCATACTAACTGGAACATTTGTGGTAGATACAGGATTGGACAGTAGTGATAATTCAGCAATTACTGCAGCAGCAACGTATTGAACAATCATTAAACCGCTTTCTAAACCTTCATCATTGGCTAAAAATGCCTTCTGACCACTCCATTGGGGATCAAGTACTTGGTTAATACGTCTTTCAGAAATACTAGCTATCTCATGTATACAAATAGCCATGTTATCGCTGATAATAGCAAGAATTTGACCATGGAAATTACCACCACTAATCACTTCTGGTTCTCCATTACTTGAAAACACAAGAGGATTATCTGTAGCAGAATTAATTTCTATGTTGACGATTCTTCTCGCTTCTCTTAATACGTCAATCATTGGCCCGTGTACTTGAGGCGCACATCTGAAGGAGTAAGAATCTTGAACTCTATCGCAATCAATATGAGATTCATTAATTTCAGAATTATTCAAGAAACCTCTTATCCTACTAGCAGAAATTGATTGGCCCAGTTGGGGCCTAACATCATGGATTCTCTTATCAAATGCTACATATGACCCTTTTATGGCCTCAATAGAAGTGGAAAGAGCAGCATCTGCTGCGAAAATTAGCATTTCAAGATTAATTATACTTTGACATAAATATGAACACATTTGACTGGTTCCATTAATCAATGAAAGACCTTCTTTAGCTTGTAATTTAATTGGTTTGAGGCCAAAACTTTCTAACGCGTCTTTTGAATTATAAGTAACCCAATCTCCATTGCTAGTTTGTACTTGTGTTTCGCTCTCTCCCATCATAGCAAGTGCCATATGTGAGAGAGGGGCTAAATCTCCTGATGCGCCTAATGAACCTATTCTTGGCACTACAGGAACTATTCTATTGTTTATCATTTCAACTAATAGTTGAATCAATTCTAATCTTGCCCCCGAAAAACCCTTAGCAAGTGAATTTGCCCTTACAATCATCATCATTAAGACTGAATTGGGGTCCATCCTTTCTCCAAGTCCACACGCATGGGAGCGGATTAAATTTGATTGGAGATCTTCAAGTTTGTCAGTAGGTATTGTGACATTAGAAAGTGCACCAAAGCCAGTATTAATTCCGTATACAACATCTCCACTAGATATTATATTCTCAACAAGGTTTCTAGAATTTTTAATAGTAGAAATAGAAGAATTAGATAATCTAACTTTAGTATTAAAATTAGATACAGAAATAACTTGTTCTATTGTTAAAGAATTTCCATCAAGTACAATCTCGGCATTATTCATATTACACCTCAGGATATCCTTTCAAGTAAACTCTTCGATACTTTACTGGGCACAGTGACAGTCAAATTCGGGTCATTTTCCATTGCTCTCTTTATAGTAAAAATAGCTTCAGAATTTTGTGCCCATGCACGTCTAGCAATGCCGTTATTAACATCCCAAGATAACATTGATTTGATATTCTCATCTGAATTATCACTACCATCTATTACCATTCCAAAACCGCCATTAATGACTTCTCCCCAACCTACACCACCACCATTGTGCAGACTAACCCAAGTAGCGCCTCGGAAAGAATCACCAATGAAATTTTGAACTGACATATCCGCAGTAAACATCGAACCGTCTCTGATATTAGCGGTTTCTCTGTATGGGCTATCAGTTCCGCTGACATCATGATGATCTCTTCCTAGAATAATAGGAGAGGAAATTCTTCCTTCTGAAATTGCCTTGTTAAATTCCTGTGCAATTTCGACTCTTCCTCTTTCATCAGCGTACAATATCCTAGCTTTACTACCTACGACTAAGCCATTATCATTCGCTGTTTCAATCCATCTAATATTATCTAAATATTGTCCTTTAATTTCAGATGGGGCCTCGTCGGCTAAGGACCTTAGTACTCTAGAGGCAATCTCGTCTGTGATCGCTAAATCATCATCATTCCCTGATGAACAAACCCATCTAAACGGACCAAAACCATAATCAAAACAAATTGGCCCCATAATATCTTCAACATAAGATGGATATTTGAATCCCGACTCTGTTTTATCTGAATAAATATCGGCCCCTGCCCTTCCAGCTTCGAGTAAGAAAGCATTGCCGTAGTCCCAGAAATACATCCCTTTTTCAGATAAATTATTAATTACATTTACATGTTTAATTAAACTGTTTTTAACTTTAATTTTGAACTCATCAGGATTGTTAGAAATCATTTCTTTCATCTCATCATAGGTCATACCATGCGGAGTATAGCCACCAAGCCAGGGATTGTGGAGACTTGTTTGATCACTCCCAAGATCTGGAATGATATTTTCATAATTTAATTTCTCCCACACATCAATAATATTCCCAACGTAACCCAGAGATACTGCTTCTTTGTTTTCGAGGCAAACTCTTAATCTAATTATTAGTTCATCTAAATCATAAAATAATTCAGACAACCATCCTTGCTCATATCTTTTCACCGCAGCATGAGAGTTGGAGTCGGCTATCACTGATACTGCTCCGGTGATTACAGCAGCTTTGGCCTGTGCTCCTGACATTCCACCTAGACCTGAGGTGACATAGAGTAATCCTCCCAAACCATCTTTTGTATCGAAATTAAGATATTTTCTTGCAGCATTTAGTATTGTTAATGTAGTCCCGTGAACTATTCCTTGAGGGCCAATATACATGTAAGAACCAGCAGTCATTTGACCGTACTGAGTAACTCCTAATGCATTCATAACTTCATAGTCATTTTGAGATGAATAATTTGGAATTGTCAATCCATTCGTGATAACAACACGAGGACTATTGACATTAGAAGGAAATAATCCAAGAGGGTGTCCTGAATACATGACTAATGTTTGATTATCATTCATTTTAGATAGGTAATGCATCGTGATTCTATACTGGATCCAATTTTGAAAAACACTTCCATTCCCTCCATAAGTAACTAATTCATGTGGGTATTGTGCAACAGCTGGATCGAGATTATTTTGAATCATTAACATGATGCAAGCAGCTTTTTTATTGTTGCAGGGATATTCTGAAATAGGTCGTGCATACATTTCATAATCAGGTCTGAAACGATGCATGTAAATATGTCCTAGATTATCTAATTCGTTGCTAAATTCTAAGGCTAACTCTTCATGCCATTCTTCGGGAAAGTATCTTAGTGAATTAGAAATAGCTAATTTTTTTTGCTTGTCGTTTAGCACATTAGGTCGTTTTGGTGCATGATCTACTGACATATCTAGCTCTTTTTTTGGTGGAAGCTCTGTAGGGACACCACATTCAAACTCTTTAGAAAAATCAATCAAGTAGCCATCCTCCGGGAAACAATTTCTCTAATCGACATAATTAATTCTTGAGACTTAGTGAGTATTATTGTAGTGTTGTTTTGAATTTTATTCAATTCCTCATCACTCATAGAATCTACATTAATTTTTACATTTAATGAAGCGATATAAACGGCAGTGAAGGCTAACTCAGAAGAAGCAGCGAGATCGGTAATAGCATTTAGATTACCGTATCTTGCTAAATCAGGCAATATTGATAATAATTTCAACCCTTCATCAGCAATTTCTGAAGGGGTCTTAGCCGCTCCAATAGTAGATTCAAGTATTGCTAATTTCCTTGACTCTATTTCCTCATCATTACTTCTAGGCATTCGATATGAATCAATTACTTTGTCAAATGCTAATGAGTCTCCCTCCGCTAATTTTATCGCCCTTTGCAACGATTCTTCACTAGAATTAATGATCATATTTGATATTTCATGACCTTCCTGCCATTTATTTTTCCCAATAGTCAGTCTAGAAACCATTGCTGCTAATGAATGAGCATGAGCCAGAGTTAGAGCCGCTACAGTACCACCACCTGGTGTAGGGGCTTCAGAACCTATACTCTCCAATATCGACATGTAACCCTCATTCATAATTTCCACCCCGGTTTTCTATGGCCCATTCTATAATACTTACATTTGGATTAAATTTTCTTAAATAATCTAATCCTAACCCTTCAATCGCACATTGTACTAACTCTTCTTCCGAAGCATTATCGGGATCAGGGCAGAACCACTTTCCTGAGTCTAGCATAGCACTTAATGGAACAAGACCTACTAACTCAGATCCACAAGTCTCAGCGCCATGATCATTAACAATGGATTTGACAGCTTCGTAAGCCTTATGCATCGAGGTTTCAGAGACATTTTGAAGGTTCATCGAAACTTGCGAAATTGAAGATGATGGTAGTGGGACACCCATTCCTTGAACATGATTTAATAGACCTTTAATCCTCATTTTCTTGCCATCTTTCTTAATTAATCTACCAGAAGTTCTGACAATAGAACCAGCAATTTTTGAAGCTTTGGCATCAGTTTCATTGACATTGACATTGTAAGCAACAAGAATATTTCTCGCACCAATAGCTACAGCTCCAAAACGACTTTCATTCTCACCCCATATTCCTGACCAACGATCAGGCATCCTAGTATCTTCATTAATCCATTCTCCACCATTAAATCTAGATTCAAGGCCCTCGTATTCCATTTTCCTGAGACTAGATAATGATGTCCTTTCTTCCGATGAAGCCGCTTCACCATAGAAAAAATGAGGTATTTTTTCACCTATTAATTCTGATAAATCCTTTGCAGATTGAATACAATGACTCATAGAGTCAGCCGTTAAAGGGACAAAAGGACATACATCAACAGCACCCATACGCGGATGATTTCCTGAATGCCTTCTCATATCTATTAATTCTAATGATTTGATTATTATTGCGTGAGCGCCTTTTGTTACACTAACTGGATCTCCTGCAATTGTAATTACTGTTCTATTATAATCAGAATCTGGTTCACAACCCAACACCTTAACTCCTTCAATTTCTCTTGCCGAATCAACAATCGAGTTAATTATATCTAAATCTCTACCCTCGCTAATATTTGGTACACATTCAATTAGAACATTATTCATTAAGACACCTAACCGTACAAACGATCAGGGCCATTATTTTGTACCCCTTTTCTTTTCGTATCTATGGATGAAATCGCATCCTTAAAATGAGACATTTTGCACTTAGAAACACCTTCGGAAATAGCTTTCATACCAACATCAATCGTAATTGCTTTGATTTCAGCACCGCTGTAACCTTCTGTAATTATAGATAATTTTGAGAAATCAACATTCTTATCTAAAGGCATTTTTCTAGCATGTACATTGAAAATGGCCTCTCGACCCTCAATATTTGGTAATGGAATCTCAACAATTCTATCAAACCGCCCCGGTCGAAGTAATGCTTTATCAAGGAGTTCAGGACGATTAGTTGCAGCAATAACTTTTACATTGTCCAGAGAATTAAATCCATCTAACTCGGATAAAAGTTGCATTAATGTACGCTGAACTTCTCTATCGCCCGATGTAGATGAGTCAAGTCTTTTAGAGCCAATAGCATCAATCTCATCGATGAAAATAATGCATGGTGACTTCTTTCTAGCAAGAGAAAATAATTCACGAACCATTCTTCCACCTTCTCCAATATATTTCTGAGCAAGTTCTGAACCAACTAAACCTAGAAATGTAGCATTTGTATGACTAGCGACTGCTTTGGCAAGCATAGTTTTTCCAGTCCCAGGTGGCCCTGTTAGCAATACACCCTTAGGAGGTTGAATACCAAATTTCTCGAAAGATTCAGGTTTCTCTAGCGATAGTTCAATAGCATCTCGAACTTCTCTAATTTGTTCATCCAATCCACCTAAATCTGAATAATTAATATTTGGCTTCTCGATTATTTCAGCACCGGAAACTAATGGATCAAATGCATCTTCAAGTATGTCTATTACTGCTAAAGTGTCCTGATTCATTGAAACGCGTACACCAGGAAGAATCTTTGAGTTGTCTATTCGAGGATTTTTTGATACAAGGAATATTGTGCCATTTGAACTTCTGACAACTACTTTTTCCCCTATGACGTCTTGAATATTACCAATTATGTAGGGAGGTGTCCGTAAACTTCTGATCTCTTCATCTAATCTATTAACTCTTTTTTTTAGTTGACTTAATTCATTCTCAAGAAACATTTTCTCAGTCATTAATTGCTTAGCGTCCTCTGATAGTAAGGCATACTGCTCTCTCAGTTCACTGAGAGTCTTTTTTGATATAGAATCACCACTAATATCGTTAGTAGATTTATCCTTAGATGGTGAACCGGCGCGACTCGTCATAAGGCTACCTAATGCATTCCACATTTGACGCTTATTACCCGAAGCAGTCTTGTATCACACTGTGCTCGCAGTTTCATGGCATCGTGCGAGTTGTGTGGGAAAGAGAAAGTTTCCACTAAAAAGGCACGGACTGCAGGTATACAAGTTGAAGCCTGTGCAAGGTGCATAGAATCAATGAACCTCCAAGTAGTAGAGTTGCCAACTAAGTTTACTAATATGGTTTCTAAAAAGAAGCAAGTAGTAACTAGTAGAGGAGTTGCTGGTAAGGATATTATGGCTAAAAAGGAAAAAGAATTAGCTCCAGACTTTCACAAAAGAATCATACAAGGACGTAAGAAAAAGGGCTGGGATCAGAGAACATTTGCTCTAAAGATGAATGAAAGATTAAACATAGTTCAAAAAATTGAAAAGGGTGGAAGACCTACAGATAAATTGATTCAGAAAATAGAAAAAATATTGTCAATTGAACTTAATGTCGAACGTAGTTCTGAACACACATCTTCAGTTACGGTAAACAAAAGAAATATGACTATTGGTGATGCACTTGAAGACCTATTATCTCGGAGGGAAGAATAGTGGGGAATGTCCCTTTACATATCATCCATTTAGAACAAGATGATCCGAAGAAATGTACCGCAAGAAGATTACAAAAATATGGGCATGCCATATTGCATACTAATATCAAGAAATCTCCTAAGAGAGGGTTTTTATTAGACCCGAAAGCAGGTTTGTTATTAGGACCAGATGATAAAAATAGTATTGACAGAAGAGCAGCAATAGTAGCCTTAGATTGTTCATGGAAACAAATTGATTCATCACTAAAATATATTGAGAACAATACAAAATTAGAGGGGCGAACCCTACCTTGTGTATTGGCTGCAAATCCTGTATCTTGGGGTAAACCAGGTAGATTATCTACCTCGGAGGCTCTGGCACTGAGTTTAGTTCTGATTGATAGATGGGAACAGGCTAGAAATATTATGAAACCATTCCGATTTGGCGATTCATTCTTCCAATTAAATGCGGAGCCCCTTGAAGCATATGCCGGAGCGAAAAACAATTCTGAATTAGCAGAAATACAATGGGAATTTTTTGATAAACCTGAATCATCTGACTTGTGAACCAGTAGGCATGTCTGAATCTAAAGTTAGAACTGAAACTTTACCATCTCCATCATCTGCAGCTAAAATCATACCTTCAGATATTATTCCTCTAAGTTTTCTAGGTTTAAGATTTGCAACAAATACAACTTGCTTACCTAAAAGTTGATCTTTTTCATAAATTCCTTTTAATCCTGCACAAACAGTTCTGGTTGATTCGGGGCCATCTTCAATGGTGACAACATATAATTTGTCAGCATTAGGGTGATCATCTATTGCTACTACTTTTCCTGTTTTCATTTCTACTTTCATAAAATCTTCAAAATCGATATAATTCACATCCTCTTCCTTAACTTCTTTATCATCTGCACTACTACCCGCAATTAGTTTTTCTCTTTCTAGTATTTCCTCAATTTCTAACCTATTGAACAAAGGTTTAGGTTTATCGGAATTCCATGAAAAATTGTTATCAAAACTAAAAGAATCTTCAAATAAAATATTATCGATAACAGTATCCTCACCTAGCATTGCCCATAATTCATCGGATTGGAATGGTAAAAATGGACGCAGTGTAATGGCAAGACCCCTGCATATTTGCCAGCAAAATGCTAAGGTCGACAAAGACTTAGATTTTTCAGGAGAACCTTCTAATTTCATATATTTCCAAGGTTCTGAATGTTGAATAAGTCCATTACCGATTTGTGAAATATTCATTAATGATCTCAAAGCCTCTTTGAATCTCTGTTTCTCCATTGAATTAATAGCACTTTCTAATAATTCTTGAATTTTAATAATTGATTCTTCGTGATCCTCCAAATTATAATATTGAGATAATGGATTATCGTTATTAATTGATTCTAATCTATGAGATAAGGTCATTACTCTATGGACAAAATTACCATAAGTTCCAATTAATTCATTATTCACTTTATCTACATATTCTTCCCATCGGAAATCAGTATCATGGCCCTCAGGCATATTAATTGAGAGGAAGTAACGCAATGTGTCCGGACTGTGATTTTCCAAAAAAGAAGGTAACCAAACAGCATGTTTTCTGCTTTTACTAAATTGACCACCTTGGAGCATTAGGAATTCCATTGCAGGGACGTTTGTTTCAAGAACTAACTCACCTGGCTGAATAATACTACTTGGTGCATTCCCAGAATTAGCAGAATTAAGACCCATGATAATTGAGGGCCATATCACAGTATGAAATGGAATGTTATCCTTACCCATGAAATAAATGTGCTTAGGCTCTATTCCATCATCCGATTTGACCCACCATTTTTTCCAATCATTACTATTCTCAGAGAATTTTTCTGCCCAAATTCTTGAACACGTCAAATATCCTTGGACTGCTTCAAACCAAACATAAATTCTTTTTGTATCCCAATCCTTATCTGAAATTGGAACCTTGATCCCCCACTCCATATCTCGAGTTACTGCCCTCGGTCTTAGTTCCATATTAAGCCAATTTTTAGTCATAGCTCTAACATTAGGTTTCCAAATTTTTTGCTTCGTTTGGGAATGCTTTTCAAGTTCATCTTGGAATTGATTAAGTTGGAAAAAGAAATGATCCGTATCTCTAATCTCAATTTTTGCATCGGAATCCATTTTTGAACGTGGATTAATTAGTTCAATGGATTCATATGTAGACCCACAATCGTCACATTGGTCACCTCTAGCATCATCAGAACCACACACTGGACATTCTCCTTCGACGTATCTATCAGGAAGGAATTTTGTCACACCATCAGAACTAATAGAACAATACTGTTGCATGGTTTGTTGCTTAAGGAAACCAGAATCTTTCAACTGAGTAAAGTATTCTTGAACTAATTCCTTATGTCTAGGGTCTGTTGTACGGTTGTACAAAGTACCTCCAAATTCTAATCCTCTAGAGTCAATATTGTTTCCCCAAGAGCATCCTAAGTCTATTAATGCTTGAGTATTAATCTCATGGTATCTATCCACTATTTGCTGTGGATCAACATTCTCTTGATCAGCTGTTACTGTTATTGGTGTACCATGCTCATCGGAGCCACTACACATTATGACTGAGCGGCCTCGAGATCTCTCGTACCTATATTGAATATCTGCTGGTAAACAGTTACCTGCGACATGACCTAAATGTAGTGGGCCATTTGCATACGGCCAAGCCATAAATATCGCTACATACTCCATTTTTTCCACCTCCAATATACACCGGTAGCAAATGCGTGAAGCACCATGTTTATGTCTTAATCGCTCCTGTTACGTCCCGAACTTAACCGCATGTCATGCAGTTACTACAGTAAAACCAACCCAAAAGTTCTCTAAGAGGCAATAAAAGTGGAACCTACTACATTGATTATTTTTTACGCATCACTAGCATTAGGCGCATCTTTCCTATGTAGCATATTGGAGGCTGTTTTGCTTTCAACAACTCATGGACACATAGTTGCACTTAAAGACACACATCCAAAGATAAGTAAAACTTGGAGCGATTTCAAAGAAGACCCTGAGGGCCCTCTAACCGCTATTTTAACACTCAACACGATTGCACACACTGTTGGTGCATTAGGTGTTGGTCATGAAGTAGAGAATGCTTACCAAGGAGAATATGTCATAGCAGTATCTGCATCCCTACTTACTATTGCAATTTTATTGCTAAGTGAAATTTTACCTAAGACAATAGGTGCTCTGTATTGGAGGAAATTGACAGTTAGTTCGGCTCGAATCCTGAAAGTACTAATGTTTGTATTATTGCCGATTGTCTATCCAATAGAAAAACTACGTTCCATTTTCCCTACAGTACATACAGAGGCTGTTACTAGAGATGAATTGTCTCATCTAGCGGATATTGCGGAAGAAAATCAAGTAATTGAAAGAGATGAAGAAAAAGTCATCCAAAATTTACTTGGTTTAAGGGAGAAAACAGTGGCTTCTATAATGACCCCCAGGATAGTAATGGAAACCGCATCAAGTGATGAAACAGTAGCTATGATTAGGGAAAGAATACCAATTATGGTGCATGGCCGTATGCCAGTTACTATGAATCAAAATATTGATGAAATATATGGAATGGTCCTACGTAGTGAGATACTAAGAGAAGCAGCAGCGGATAATGATAGTAAATTAATGAAAGATATTTCTAGAGATTTGCATTCGTGTAGAGATATTGATTCTGTTGACAAAGCACTAGATATTTTATTGGATAATAAAGAACAGATACTTATCGTTAAAGATGAATTTGGAGGCACTGTTGGATTAGTGACCATGGAAGACATTATTGAAACATTACTAGGTGTAGAAATTGTTGATGAAGATGATCAGGATGCAATTGAAGAAGGAAATCACCATGAAGATATGAGAGAGCTAGCAAAAATAAGAAAGGAAGAACTTGAATCAAATTAAGTTTTTTTCTAAAATGGCAACACTTTGTCAAGCCTAGAAGTCATTTCTAGGTACCTATTTTCATGTTCAGTACCTGGCATATTTATCTTAAATTGCCAATATCTCCAAGCGGCAATGGACAAAGTAGCTAATTTATGTAAATCAGGAAGTGCCGAAATTTCCTCTTCGGATAGTGTTCTAATTGATTGATACCCGTCTAAAATAGCATTCCATCTTTCGCCTATAGGCTCACCATTTTCCCATCCAAAACCAACAAATGTCATCACTAGGTCGAATGCTAAAATATCATTACATACTTCTTCAAAATCAAGTATCGATATTGCTCGATTATTATATCCGATCACATTATCAGGAAATAAATCACCATGAATTATTCCTCTTGGTAATTCTTCTAGATTTAGTAACAAAGATTTAGATGATTTAAGTTCAATAAGAAAATCGTTCCAATCATTTTTCGCATCGGCAATAATAAATAATTTTTCAAATAATTTTACCCCCATAGAAAAATCTGATTTTAAATTTTCAGGAGGTTTTACTAAATGCATTTTTGCTTGAATTACACCCAAAGAAAATAATGATTCGTAATCATTTCCCAACCAATTACCATCAACAAATGGTAATATGGTCCAAGGAAGTCCATCTTTCATCACAATGAATTCTCCATTATCAAACTTGATCGGGTTAGGAGTTGGAATTCCCGATTCAAAAAGATAAGATGTTATATTTACTAAGTAATCGACTTCATCGAGACTTTGTTCATTCCATATCTTAAGTACTAGTTTGGTTTGATCTTCAAGAATTAATAAATAATTTGAATTTGCCCAACCACCATCAAGTTTTTGTATCGTGATAAGATTATTGAATCCTGCTTTTTTAATGACATCAGAAGCCTCCTCAAGAGTTACTTCTGTGTATGCCATAGATGGACTACATCTGTTATCTATATCGTATTATCGATTAGAGATATTCAAATGAAAGCATTAAATTATCTATGTACAATCATTTGTTTGTGGAAATATCTGAAAGTAAGCTGGAATTATCTCTTGAAGAAATACTAAAAATCAGAGAAAGACATCTCAGTAAATCACTTTCGATTGGTCACGGGAAACCACTTCATATATCTAGAGGAGAAATGCAATATCTATATTCTAAGTCTGGAGAAAAATATCTAGATTTAGTGAATAATGTTTGCCATGTCGGACATTGTAATCCCCATGTAGTTAATGCAGGTCAGAAACAAATGGCTAAACTAAACACTAATACTAGATACATATATGATGGTTTAACTGAATATATTGAGAGATTATCTAATACTTTACCAAAAGGACTAGACTTTGGATTCTTAGTTAATTCGGGTAGTGAAGCAAATGAACTTGCTATCAGACTGGCAAGAGCATACACAAATAATCATGATATTGTGGTTATGGAAGGAGCATATCATGGCCATACTGGAATGTTAATTGACCTGAGCCCATATAAATTTAGAGGACCAGGGGGCAAAGGAACTGCTGAAGACTGGGTTCATGTTGCCCCTGTCCCTGATATATACCGAGATGATTCAAGAGATTATCAAAATGAGTTTGATAGTATTATCAAAAATGCGAATCCTATAGCAGGATTTATAGTGGAAACAATGCTTTCTTGTGCCGGACAGATACCTTTTCCAGAAGGTTATTTGGCTAAATCGTTTGAATCAATACGTAACTTAGGAGGATTATGTATTGCAGACGAGGTACAGGTTGGGTTTGGCAGAATTGGAAGCCACATGTGGGCATTTGAGGAACAGGGAGTTGTTCCTGACATCGTCGTAATGGGGAAACCAATTGGGAATGGTCACCCAATGGCAGCGGTATTCACAACAAAAGAGATTGCCGCTTCATTTAAGGAAATGGAATTTTTTTCTACTTTTGGAGGTAATCCAGTTTCTTGTGCTATAGGGATGGCGGTATTGGATGTTATAGAAAATGACAATCTGATAGAAAAATCAAAAATCATGGGAGATTTATTTATTGACGGATTAACTGAATTAACAAAGAGACATAAGATAATTGGTGATGTAAGAGGAAAAGGTCTATTTTTAGGTATTGAACTAGTTAAGGATCATTCATCGCTTGAACCTGCGACTAAAGAAGCAGAGCTGTTAGTGGAAGGTATGTTATCAAAAAATATCCTACTCAGCATAGATGGCCCAAGAAAAAATGTAATTAAAATTAAACCACCAATGGTGATTACAGAAGATGATGTGAAAAGAACAATTCTTTCTCTAGATAAAACATTTAGTGAAATAGAAAATTATCATTTTAATTAATTATTTCAGAAACTATTTCCAAATATCTGAATGTTTATCTGATTCTTTTGTCTCAAAAAAGATATATTCTACCATAATATGTTCTAGAGATAATGGTTAATCAATTATTTCCCGGATAAGAGGAAAATAATTGATTAGTATAGAATAGTTACTGATAATCCATCTATTCATTAAAAGATTAGTTGGCTAATCTTCGAGCACAATCTTCTAGGTTCTCTTTTTCATTAACGAGCCCTCGAATGTATTTAGGAATAATATGATTAGATTTTTCAAGTTCCAATAAATCTCCCACCCATTCTACTTTAGTTACAGGTAAGTCTGAACTTTCACCAAATTCGTGTACAGTCCAAATAGAGCAGCCTGATTCATCCGAATCGATTACTTGACGAAACCAAGGCAAAGGTATTTTTGAAATTTCCATATTATTTCTTTCAAGAAATCTTACTATGCAATCATTGTATACAAGTTTCCAACCCGCTTCTTCTAACCAGTTAATTGAGGTTTCATCGGCTGCCCCAGGTTGATACCAAATTAATGGAGGATGATTTAAATTTTTTAATAATAATTTTTTAACTACTTTTTGAGCACGTTCAGGCGCAAGAAATAACACAACTAGTTCTAAATCTACACCTTCCTCAAGTTTAGATCTTATCGGACTTCCTGATACAGTTGCACCTGCATCTCTCGGATGTACAGGGACAACTCGCCAGCCTCTTTGAGAAATCTCTCCTACAGCAGTATGTGCAGTTCTTTCCTTATTCAATCCTGCCCCTATTATATGGATACTATTAATCCCGGATATTGCCGAAACTAAATTTTCTTCATCTGACATCTTATTACACCTACCTTAGATAACTGTGAAGATGTTCTCTCACATGCTTTTGAATCAGTATTTACTTACATAGAATTGTTATTAATTCCGATACAAAAGGTATTCATTTAAACATAACCTAATATGCTGCGGATTTCATGAAATCTGTATGGCTATCGATGTTGTTTGGTTTAAGCGAGACTTGAGAACTAGAGATCATGCTCCTTTGCTGAGTTCTTCCTTATCTGGAAGACCCGTTTTGTGTCTATTCATGTTAGAGGAGGAACGGTTCAAACTTAATGATACATCACCCATACATATTAATTGGGAACTAGATTGTGCCATAGAATTGTCAAAAAATCTAAAGAAAATCGGATTAGAAATGCATTTTCATGTAGGGAATGCAGAAGAAATATTCGATGAAATTAACAAAATATATGGAATTGAGAGATTGCTAAGCCATGAAGAAACTGGAAATTCATGGTCTTATGAAAGAGATAAAAAAATATCTAAATGGTGCGATTCAAATAATATTATATGGCAAGAATATCCTAATAATGGTGTTGTTAGAAGATTAAAAAATCGAGACTTTTGGAAAAAAGAAAGAGATTCAAGAATGCGTATTCCACTCAACGAACCCCCTTTATTCAGTAATTGTGTTTTATTCAAGGGGAATATTCCTAGAATGGAAGATTTAGGCTTCGCGAATAGTGTTCTAACTGATTGGCCAAAACCTGGTGAAGAGGCGGCTATGGAAAGATTGAATGAGTTTTTAGATAGAGATAGTAAACGATATAGTCAGTCAATTTCTAGTCCGATTTTATCAATCAAACATGGTTCAAGACTTTCACCTTACTTCACTGCAGGCGCACTTTCAATGAGGAGAGTAGTACAGAAAACAAATGAAAAAATAAATTTTATTAAAATGAATAAAACAGCGATTGAAGGACACAGTAGCTGGATTAGAAGTCTGAGTTCATTTCGAAGAAGACTAGCTTGGAGATGTCACTTTATACAAAAACTTGAGATGGGACCCGATCTGGATTTAGTAGCCCAAAACCCTATGATTGAGAAAAATATGGATAGAGTATTACACATAGATAGATTTGAAAAATGGGCAAACGGCAACACAGGATGGCCATTTTTTGATGCATGCATGAGGCAGTTAAATACAACTGGCTGGATTAATTTTAGAATGAGGGCAATGATGATGTCTTGCGCATCATATAATCTATGGTTACCTTGGAGAGAAACTGGAGAACACCTTGCTAGGTTATTTTTAGATTATGAACCAGGGATACACTGGTCACAAGTAGGGATGCAATCAGGTACAACTGGGATAAATACAATTAGAGCTTATTCGATGACTAAGCAAGGAAAAGATCACGACCCTAATGGTGAATATATTAGGAAGTGGGTACCAGAACTATCGATGGTGCCTACTGATTATATCCATGAACCATGGAAAATGCCAGAAAAGATACAAAAATCGATAATGTGCCAAATAGGTAAAGATTATCCTGAACCAATATTAAATGAAATAGAAAGTAGGAAAGAAGGAATTAAAAAAAGTTATTCTGCGAGGAAAGGAGATGATGTCAAGAAAATTAGTCAGCGAATTTTAAAGAAACATGGTAGTAGAAGTAAACCAAGGAAAAGAGCTTCTTCTAAATCTACTACAACCCAAAAAAAATTATTCTAATAATCACAGAAAATAAATTTTCACCGATAACATTATCGATAAAAGTATTCAGCAGGAAATATGGAAAAAGAATCACGACTTTTCACACCTGTGTTATTAATAGGGTGTTCTATTGTATTAGTTGGGTTCGCTATTAGAGCATCATTTGGCGTTTTCCAGATACCAATTCAAGAAGAATTTGGTTGGCCGAGATCTGAGTTTAGTTTAGCAATAGCAATACAGAACCTTGCTTGGGGATTTGGTGCTCCATTTTTCGGAGCATTTGCGGAAAAAATAGGAGATAAAAAGGCAATAATTTTAGGTGCAATATTATACTCTCTAGGACTGGTATTAACAACTGGAGCCAACACTTCCATTGAAATACAACTTTATGAGATATTAGTTGGATTTGGTATCGCTGGAACTGGGTTTGGAGTTATTTTAGCCGTAGTGGGAAGAGCCAGTGCACCTGAACATAGAGCCATGAGCCTAGCCATAGCAACAGCATCGGGATCTGCGGGCCAAATTGTAGGCCCTACAGTAGCAATAATATTATTGGAAACAATGACCTGGCAAACAGTATTCTTAATCTTCGCAATTTCGATATTGGGGATATTACTTCTGCTTCCATTTATGCGTTACCCTGAAAGAGCGTCGAAAGAAGAAATCGAAGAGTCTCTTAGTGAAATATTACTCATAGCATTCAAAGATCCGACATATATGATGATATTTGTAGGATTTTTCTCCTGTGGATATCAGCTTGCATTCATTACTGCACATTTTCCAGCATTAGTTACAGAAATGAGTGCACCTATAGATCCGACTGGTTGGTGTGGTGATCTAGGTATTGAAACTACAGCAGCACTTGGTGGAATGGCAATATCGGTAATCGGTGCTGCTAATATATTTGGTACGCTGATGGCCGGGTGGGCAGGGAAAAGATTTGGAAAAAAATGGCTATTATCGGGTATTTATGCTGGAAGGTCAATAGCAGCGGCTTGGTTTATTTTAACTCCAATAACTGCTAATACTGTCTTAATTTTCTCTTTTGCAATGGGATTCCTATGGTTAGCAACCGTACCATTAACCAGTGGTTTAGTAGCACATATCTATGGGATAAAATATATGGCAACATTATATGGAATTGTATTCTTTTCTCATCAACTAGGGAGCTTCGTAGGAGTATACTTAGGGGGTGTTCTGTATGATATGTATGGAAGTTACACTACTGTATGGTGGTTAGGAATTGCTGTAGGTGTATTCTCCTCATTGATTCATTTACCTGTGAGGGAAGAACCCAGAGTAAAAATCCTGAATAAAATTTCGAATGATGGCGCATAGTTTGTAATCAAGGTTGCCTACATGAAGAATATACGGTTCTTGCACAAATTCTCGTAGAATTAATTTGTAATGGTATTTTTTTCTTTATTCATAGTACTATTTTTTCCAAAAAAAACACTAAACCTCTGTTAAATATTGAATAAATATTTTTTCAAGACGGATTTTCTACCAAATAATCAATATAATCGAGGACTTCGTGAAAACATTCATCTGGTATATCTTTATAAGATTGAGAGAATTTATTCTTAACACAAATAGCTACATGAGCGTATGGATTTCTACCTTTAGGATGACTCTTAGAGGGAGGTAACTTACCCACTAGTTTGTCACCAGCATTTTGAATTGATAACCATATTTTCTTAGCATTATCATCATTCATATTATCAACTCAAAGCGGCCATAATTTCGCCAATAGTCCTGACCAACACGAAGTTAGTAGTATTATTATCAACATTGCTTCTCTAAATCCCGGTTCCCAATAATCACTATCTGAACTTGGAGGAATTGAGAGAGGAATATTATTCATAATTTCTACTAAAAAATACAGCATATAATTATTTTCAACATATTGATTAAAGAAAGATTAAGTCTGAGCATTTAGACTAATATGTCTGATTCTATATCGATATTTCTGAATCAATAGAGATAATATCTGTAATAATACTATCAATGGTTTCTTCAGATTCAGGTTCACTATTAGTATCTGTAATTACTACGAACTCAACGTTCCTTGGTTTGGGAGATAATCTAGTAGGACTAACTCGATATCTCACATATTCTCTCTTAACTATGCGTAAAGATCCTTTGCTTCCTAATATCTTCATCATATCATTCAGTGGAATATTTCCTTCAGTACTATAACTGGTTAGAATAAATTTAGAAGAAATATTATCAATTAGTTCTTGAAACTCTTGCACTGCTTTAGGTCGAGAATTATAGGCACTCTTTCTTTCGGTACGCCAATCTAGTCTTATTGCCGATTTCGTCCCTCTAGTAATTTTCTCTGGGAAGTTAGGCTTATCCCACAGAGTAACAGAATTTAGCACATGGTAGTTAGAACCATATGGGTGTTGGTTATACGGTGGATCAAGATAAATGATATCAGGAATTTCCCCTAATATTTCAGTTAGTCTATTAACCAAAACTCCCGCATCTTCTCGAATTGAAATATTATCTCTATCATTATTGAACAGGATGGGAGGTTTCAAAGATATATCTGAACATATACGATATTTGGCTGTACCATTACTTCCACCCCAACCTCTATGGAATCCCTTGAATACACCACTAGTGTTACTAACATATGAGACAGAATACAATAATGATGCCATAAGATAAGAAAACTCTGTTTGTGAAATTTTATCTTCCTCGACCCATTTTGAAATCAACTCGCGCATTGCATCAATTTTCATTCCATTCTTCCTCATGAAAAATAGGCGATCTTTTTCATGGTTCAGTTTTTCATCATCTGTTGGGCATAAATGTTTAGTGACATAATCCTCTACTGGAACAACATTATTCAATAAATCAAAGACCTTTTTACTACCGCCTAAATTCTTGAATTTAGGAATCTCATTAAGAACAACTGTACCAATAGCTATCTGTTCGGAATAGGGTTCCCAGTCATTTGATAATACACGAAAACCTAATTTTTTTGCGAATCTTGATACGACAGTACTGCCTGAAAATAAATCAACGAAAGTACCATTCTCTATATTTGTTAACTTTATTGCTTGATGGATAATATCCAATAATTTTCTCTTATTTCCAATGTAAGGAATCAATTGAGAAAAAACATACTCTTCGGTATCACGAGCAGCTGTTTTTCTAAGATGATGTAATGTTACTTCGCCCACAACATCACCATTATTATTGTGGTTTAGATGCATTCGTATAAGTGAAGCGGTGGACGAAATACGATTGAAAATTAATTTTTGTGAGGTATTCGTGGAGATACCCAACGTTTCCAGATTGGAGGAATTAAACATGGCCACCAACATGCATAGTACCCAGATGGTAATTCAGGAGCATCGGGATGTGGTTGCAATTTCCAAAAAGGAACGCTTGCTTCTAGATGGTGATGAGAGTGTCTGGTAAGTTCGAGTAATGACCAACGTGACCAACGTGATTCAGTATTCCAAGAATGCATTATGGTTTGACGCTCATTTACGTCTCTCCTTAGACCCCAATGTCGAATGTAATTGACATATTCTAAAGTTAGTATTGCTAGTAATGAAAGTATTAGCCATCCTGATAAAAGTACTATACCATTTGAGAAAGAAAGTAAAACTAAACCAGTTAAAATCTGTAAAGAAAAATATTGAATAGTTTTATTCTTAATGCCTGTACGGCCTTTTCTATTATCAACATTGACTGCAGAGATGAATTGTCCAGGAATTGTTCTGAACCAAAAAAACCAAATTCCTTCATCGGACTTAGCGCTAGCAGAATCACGTTCTGTTGCAACCCATTTGTGATGAACATAGTTATGTTCTGTAGTAAAATGTGAATAATTAACAGAAAATAACAGAAGCCTAGCTAGAATCCAACCAGGACTCTTTGGTTTATGATGGCCGAGTTCATGAGCAGTTACTATAGCTGAAGCTCCTGAACAAAGTCCAGTTGAAAATGCTGCTGTTACTAACCAGAAATTAATTTCATTCTGTTGAAATGCAAATATGAAAAAAGATCCAATGACAAAAAAATGTAATATTCCATGGACCCATAATAAGGTCTCATATGGGGTACCAGAATCCCTCGGCGGTCGAGAAACCTTACTTTTGCCGAGAAGAACATCTAGAATCGGCCCAATACCCCAAATGAATATTAGACCCATAGCAGTATAAAAACCACCTAAAAGATTCCCTGAAATGACTAAAAAGGGACTGATTAAACCTAATAAATGTAAGGTCCAAGGTTCTGGGGATATACTATTCTTCACCATAGTATAATCAATGAGAGTATGTTTTTAGAATTTTCTGTAATTATTAATGTGATTTCTTTTCTTTTCTTTGATACCAAATAAAAATCGAGAGACAAAATACATATTAAATTATCATGGTAAAAATTAGAATGTTATATTGAATGCCATCAAACAAATACCAACAATAAGGGCGGGAATAGTGGTATGAACTGTTGCCCAGATACTAGCTACTCGATGCCTCACGAGTAATGGGAAAAGTGCATCACCATCTTGACTGATAGCATTAGCCACAAGTGCTGGAAACGAGATTAAATCCTTAGTATATGCAGTAATAGCGATTATTTGTGGACCACATCCTGGAATTAATCCTATTGCAGCTGCAAGAATTACTGCTATAATTCCATCACCATAGAGGGCTAAATCAGCCTCTGCCATACCCGAAAATAACATAGAAAACTCGAATATAAGATAGGCTGACATTACCCAAAAAGTAACAAATGCAGTTTCACTTGCTGAATGAATCATCGTTTCGCGCATTGAATATAATTTATCACCAATTGATGCTTCAGAATCGTCACTAATCCAATTCTTTTGTGAAATGTATAAAATTATAGATAACGATGTTCCAATCAAACCAATCCATGTAATAAAGCCATCAAGTGTAAAGGGATTATAACTAATTTCAAGAGCGAAATCTGCATCTTGAGCACTCCAAACTGACAGCAAAATAGCAAATATCAATCCAAGAGAAGTTACAATCCACCAAACAGTGTAGCCTTGATGAAGTAGAAAATATCCCCATCCTGTTTTTTCTTCTCTTCCGAGGTCATCGAAGACTTCTCTCATGTTTTCATTATTTCCATTTTGAATGATGGTCCGAGATGGAGAATTATCATTATAGTTTGAACTGAATTTACCTAATGGATTACTTGGCGTTATCTTCAAACCATCAACAAGATACCCCCAAGAAATTCCGATGACTAAAGAGATAATATGAACTGCTATTACAGGGGCAATAAATGATGGATCAGTGACTGCTGCGCCGATTAGAACAAATGCTGCATCGCCTAAAGTAGCAATAAGGGTCGCTATTACAGTTCCATAAGTAACGTAACCACGAGCGTACATTGGCATCATTACGATAGCACCTCCACACCCTGGAGTAATACCCATAAGGGCTCCAATTACCGGTTGCCAAGCAGTATTTGCTCTGATCGTATCAACAAATCTACCCGCACTTATGTACTGCAACCAACTGAAAAAAAGAACCATTGCAGCTACAAAAACGGTCACTGCAAGAAATGCGTCCCGCATGCTGACAACAATGATTTCGAATACTTCCGTCGAGGTTACCATTAACTTCACTCCTCAAAAGATTTAGAGTTTGTATAATTCAATAAATTAGTTATGTATGTTAGAATAGCCATTAAACAGAATATTGTTGCAGCCACTAAAGCAATCATCGAACCGCTTCCTGTATCATATTCGGCAGAGAAATACAGACCTAATAGGACCGAACTCAATCCAAAAAATTGTGTCCATAACATGCATGAACGGAAACTTCTTCCAACTAATTGAGCAGTAGCCGCAGGAGTGACGAGTAATGATGTAACTAGTAATGCACCTACAACTTGAACCATACTAACAACTACAGCTGCCGTCACTACACTAAATAATAAACCAATTGAACGTACAGGAATACCTTGAACTGCAGCGGCCAGAGGGTCTACCGTGATTGCAAGTAAACCAGTCCTTATCAGGAACAAAATGATTAGAGAAGTTATACATATAAAAGAAATAAGATCTAGGTCTGATGAATCAATTAAAAGTAAATTTCCAAAGAGATATCCTTCAATATCTGTGGTAATACCTCCGCCATTTAGACGCAAAGTGACAAGTCCCAATGCCAACATTCCAGTGAGAAAAATTGCAATTGAAGCGTCACCAGTTAGTATTTCTCTAGATTGAAGTTCAAAGATAATGATTGAAGCAATAATACTGAAGGCTAATGCATACCACAATGGAGATGTTGCTCCCAATACTACTCCTATGGCAACACCACCAAAAGATACGTGGGCCAAACCATCTCCTATTAATGCAAGATTTCGCATTAGTAAAAATGTACCTAATAGGCCCGCTACTATTGTTACAATTAATGCTGAAATCGTCGCTCTTTGAAACATCTCCATGGTAAAGAAGTAAGGAAATATCTCGCCAGGAACTATAGGTGATACAAATTCTAATATTGGTGTGAATATTTTCATTAATATTTCTCCAGGAGAAAATAATGTTTCTTCAAAAATATTCATGTCTTCACCTCCTCAGACCGAGGAACTGTTTGAAAATTTACAGGGCTTTCATGGACAGGAGTAATTCCTCTTAATTCTGCTAAAGCCTCCAATTCAGGGAAAAGATTCGTAGGACCATCAAACCTAATTTTTTCTTCCAAGAAAATCATTCTATGAGCAGTTTGACGTATTGCAGTTAAATCATGAGACACCATGAGAATTGTTTTTCCTGCATCATGACATAATTGATCTAATAATTTCAATAAGGAATTTCTAGCATCACGGTCCATACCTACTAATGGCTCATCTAATAGAATAAATTCTGCTTCTGTAGCCAGTGCTCTAGCAATTACTGCGCGTTGTCTCTGACCACCAGATAAACGAGATACATCCAAATTTTCTACATCTTCTAAACCAACCATTTTGATGGCTTGTGAAACCTTATCATTGCTTCCATCTGACCAGGAGAATATATTTTTGCCGCTAACAGTTCCTAACCTAACTAATTCTCTGACAGTTAACTTAACTTGACGTGGTAAGTAAGATGCTGCTTGGGAAACCCAACCAATTCTTCCAAAGAAATTTCTTGGATTAGGAACATCACCATAGATTGATATTGACCCTTTGTGTGGTTTTATAACACCTAGAAGAGATAAAAGAAGTGTTGATTTACCACTCCCATTAGGGCCAACAATACCAATGAATTCACCCTTATGCACTGTTAAATCGACATCTTTGAGAACTATTTTACCTGAACGAATTACTGATAAATTATTCACCACTAAAATCGGAGGATCACAACAATCTTCATCAGTTGGCTTCGTTTGCATATTAATTCCTGCCTAGATGATTATTGTTCGCATCAATAGGGCATTGTTAAAATCTAGTACGCTTAGAACGTAAATATTCGAAGAACAAGTTGCCTATCAACGCTACAAATACCCCCATGACGAAGATAATAGGAAACAAGTCTACGTGGTTCAAATTACAACACCTACAAATAATTATGGATTAATATTAGCATCCACATCCAGAAATAATATTCTCTAGATTCTTATTCATCATTGATAGATAATTATCGCTAGGATCGCTTGGCGCCATTTCCATTGTGTATAGAATCTCTATTGAAACTCCAGTTTGTTGAATTATAGAATTGACAGCTGTTTGATCCGTATATTCTTCAACGAAAAGAACTGTGATTCCTTCATCTTCAATACTCTCTACTACCTCAGCAATATCAGCAGGAGATGGTTCACCTTCTGGATCTAATCCATGTAATGTAATAATCTCGATACCATATTGTACAGACATGTAAGAGTAAGCATTGTGGTTTGCAACAATTCTCTTGTCTTGTCCCGCCATATCACAAGTTCCATCTTCTCCGAATGCTATTGTAAATCTCTCATGTAGATCCATCAATTGAACACTGTAAGATGCAGCATTTTCTGTGAATGCATCGGAACCATTAGGAAATGTTGATGTTAGAGAAACTAAAACAACATTAACCTGTGCTTCGAAAGCAATAGGGCTTAACCAGCTGTGTGGATCATATGTGAATCCATCTTCATCATCACCTACATCAACATGGTCTCCATCACCGTGGTCATCATGATCGTCATCATCGTGGTCATTATGGCCATCATGATCGTAGTGTCCGTCTTCACCCATTACAATGTACATTTGTATATTATTAGGTAAGACGAAACCATAATCGCCTTCTGCCTCAATATGAATAACAACTGCTCCCATTCCATGGTGTTCCTCTTCACCAGAGTGATCGTCTCCAGTAGGACCGCTATTAGCAGCTGTCCACATCAAGCCAGCAGTTTGACAATCAGATTCAGTTGTAAGGTTCATATTTACAGTGTGAGTATTAATGTCATAGCAGACCATTTCATCTTGATCATCGTGGTCATCAGGGACGTGGTCCATTTGACTCCAAGGGAATCCACCACAGCCAGTATCTAAGTCAGTAGCGTTCGCGCTATCAGCAGATAGTGCATCTGCCTCAGTTTCTGCAGCAAATGTTGACTGGCAATAATACACTTCTCCAGAGTTCTCTGTCCAATCATATTTGGACCAGGATCCTGGATTCCAAGAGTCCGCTCCATTCTCAGCAACAGCCCACATCCCATCATTATCATAATGAGTGATCGTATTACCATTCCAAGAATCAGAATCTATTACTTGACTTGAGTTCCATTCATCAATCCATTCTCCTTCAATAGAAATCGCCTCAAAGAAAGAAAGTGTATGTGCAACTAGTTCAGCATGGATTTCTGGTAGAACATGCTCATCATGACCCATCCAAACGTGTCCTGCAGAATCACAATCTTCCTCAGTTGATTCGTAGTTCTCGTGAGTTTCTGTATTATGACACATTTCTTCACCATGGTGGTCATCATGTTCATCATCTCCTGCCCACATGTGACCTGCAGCCACGCACTCCTCCTCAGTTGATTCGTAGTTCTCATGAGTTTCTGTGTTGTGGCACATCTCATCGTCATGATCATCATGACCGTCGTAGTCTGAATCAGCATTACTCATTTGACTCCAAGGAAATCCACCACAGCCTGCATCTAAGTCAGAGGAATTTGCACTGTTAGCAGATAGTGCATCAGCCTCGCTTTCAGCAGCAAAGGTAGACTGGCAGTAATACAGTTCTTCAGAGTCCCATGCCCAATCATATTTAGACCAAAGCCCTGGATTGAAAGAGTCTTCTCCATTCTCGGAAACAGCCCACATTGCATCATTATCAAACTGTGTTATTGTGCCACTATTCCATGAATCCGAATCGATAGTTTGGTTAGTTCCCCATTCATCAACCCAGTACCCTTGGATAGCAATATCATGTTCATCACCGTGAGTACCATGGCCGTGGTGGTCGTGGTGGGCATGCCCACCAAGCATCTTGAGTACTGCCATATTGAAGTCTTCATCGTGCTCAGACACAAATTCTAGGATGTGCTCTCCTGCTTCCATGTGGAATACTTGGATATTTGTATCAGCAGGGCAAGCCTCTGGGTTTTCGAATGACATCTCAGCTTCAGCGTGTTCGTGGTCATCATGGTCATCGTCACCGTGATCATCATGGTCATCTTCACCGTGATCATCATGGTCATCTTCACCGTGATCATCATGGTCATCTTCACCGTGATCATCATCGTCATCAGATCTCATACCAAGAGTTGTGTTCTCGAACGGCCCATCATTCATTAGTTCGCACAAACCAGATATTAGCATAGATTCGTAAGCAAGATTGCTTGCACCAGATGGCATAGCATGAGTCATGTATGATGGAGGTGCATCATCACCCAAGGATGAAAGAGTTGATTCAACCCATGGTTCTAGATTTAAACCATGATAGAAGAATATATCGGCCTCTTGAAGGCGTATTAAATCAGCTGCAGATGGTTCATAATCATGAGCAGGGATGTTATCTTGGTTCATGTATTCAATAGTAACACTATCTCCTGCTACAGCGGATACTAGTTCTCCCACGTGGTATGTTGATACCATTACATTACCATAATTTAATAATTCATCTAAATCCTCTCCAGATGCGTCTGTTGTTTCATCATCAGTTAAGCATCCTGCAAGACTTGAAAGAATCAAAATTAGGCTTACTGAGAGGGCTCTTACTACATTATTCATGGTACTGCGCCGACTATTAAGTATATAATAAATATTAATAAATATTCATTCAGTAATTATTATTAATGCGACACTGTTCGGCTAGATATGAGCCAAATAATCACTTTCAGTGCGGACAAAAGCTTTGCTAATGACCTAGAAGACATAATAAAAAAGTCTGGTTATCAAAATAGAAGTAGATTTCTTCGAGATGCAGCACTATACTATTCAGAGATAAAACAGAGAGGTGAATTGAATTCAATGAAAGATGATGAAGTTCTCGAGGGCCATTTGATAGTCTACTATCAACATGATCATGGAGTTGAAAATAGATTAATGGACATTAGACATACCGAAGGATTGGAAATTAGTTCATGCAGTCATAGCTGTCTAAAGCATAGTCATACTTGTGTAGATATTTTACAAGGTAAAGGTACTGCTTTAGAATTTCGAAATATTATAGAGAGATTACAAAATACTCCCAATGTCAATAAAATTAGTTTTAATTCCGCTCCAATGAGAGATGAAGGTTGCTGCTAAAAGTTATTTTCTAGAATTACTGCAATAATATCTTTGATATTTATTCGACCAAAATTATGACTATCTTCTGAAGCATTAGGGTCTGGGTTATCTCCAACTAAAAATACCTCTCCATCCTCTACACTAGAAATCCGTTTAATCAAATTAAAATTCTTCTTGAAAGGATGTTTGAATAGTACAATTAGATTAGGTTCAATCAATTTTGTATCAATTTTTTCAAATCTAACTATGTCGCCATCCCTTAGAGTTGGCCACATGGAATTACCATTTACTTTGACGTCTACGAAGCGCGAATCCATGGTACTTCACGGCCTTTTGCGGCCCAGAACATATTATGAATATCTTCTACAGCATCCATTAATTCCTGAGCATGTTGCTCAGAAACTTCTACTTTACAAGCAGAACAAAGTTTAGCCGCTTGCCAAAAAGTATCGTGAAGGCCTGGAATAGACTCTAAGTGCTGAGGTTTGAAGAAATCTGTCCAAAGAACCAAAAGTTCATCTTTACACTTCTGAGCTTCTTCTTCCTTGATCGCTGCATATCTTGACATTGTATTGATATAAGAAGCAGAATTACTACCTGAATCAACATGAGTGCTTTCTAATGCATTCATTTTCTTTGTCATAGATTGTACAGCCTCAGCAGCTACACGCGCGCTTGCTGGATCATATACTCCACATGGACCATCACAGTGTGCGTGTCCATCAATTAACAAAATTTCATTATTATTTAAGTTAGTTTCTTTCATACTTTCTTACCTCTGACCTAGCGCATCGGGTGAATGATTATGAATGCTGAGGTTAATCAGTTACATTAGCAATATTGATTGGGTAAGTTATACTAGAAGAGTTATGGGGAGAGTAGCAGTAACAGATGGAATGGATGAAAAAGCCATTGAAATGATAACTGATAATGGTCATGATGTCGTTGTTAAACATTACACTGAGGAAGAACTTCTTTCAGGAGTTTTAGCCGATTTTGATGCAGTAGTTGTTAGAAGTGCAACTAAATTGACTAGAGATGTAATCAACTCGTCAGTAAATAAAGAGACTGGATTAAAATTTATTGGAAGAGCAGGAGTAGGTGTCGATAATATCGATATTGAAGCCGCAACCGAAAATAGTATTGTTGTATGTAATACTCCAAGAGCATCAACAAAAAGTGTTGTTGAAATGACAATTGCCCATCTACTGGCATCGTGCAGAAATATAACTACTGCCGATAGAAGATTGAGAGATGGCGTATGGGCGAAAAAAGAATTAGTAGGTACAGAATTATCAGGTAAATCTCTAGGACTTATTGGATATGGTAGAATAGCGCAGGGAGTTGGTAACATTGCTAAAGCATTAGGAATGGATTTACACGCATATGATCCATATGTCCCTAAAGAAATTGCTAAGAGAAATAACTGTAAATTACATAATGATGTAGATAGTATTTTTCGAATGTGTACACATGTATCTATTCATTGCAACCTCACAGAGGAAACTTACCACTTAGTAAATTCATCAAGAATTAATCTGATGCCAGGGGTAGGAGATGATGGGATACATTGTGGAAATCATCTGGTAAACTGTGCAAGAGGAGGTATCATCGACGAAACTGCAGCACTAGAAGCAATAAAAAGTGGACAATTGTCAAGTTTAGCCCTAGATGTTTTCGAGATTGAACCAGCGACGAGTAATCCTCTATTTGATAATGAGAATTTTCATGGAACGCCACATATTGGTGCGGCTACAAAGGAAGCGCAAGCAAGAATTGGAATAGAAATGGCCTCATTAGTCATCGAAACTTTGAATGGCAACAAACCAAAAACAAGTTTGAACTAAATTATTCTGTGCATTCTAATTAATGAATCGGAAAGTATTTCCAATTCTTTAGGAATTTTAACATTAGGGATTTCAGTATTCAATGAAATACCATTATCTTTCTTTAATTTCCAAACTTCTGAATTAAATTCAATAACATGATTTGTTAAGTTTAAAAATTCAGATTTACTGACAATAATATCCGGAAACTCTCTAACGTCAACAGAGCTATTGGCATAAAGTGTCGTTGAGAGGTAGTGAGTGAAAAATGGACAAATAGGGCTTAGTGAAGTCAAAACATCTCTCACAATTCTGTGCAATGTCCAAGCAGCTGCTTCATCCCCCTCATAAAGTCTCGATTTTACCATTTCTAGCCAGTGGCTTGGAAATACTCCTGTGCTGAAATTCTTAATCGACTGAGCCGCATTATAGATATCTACTTTAGACCAAGATTCCTCAACTTTAGTCATCATTTGACTGAATTCTGAAAGAATCCACTGGTCTTCAATCTCTAAATTATTTGGTTCGGAATTAAGATCAGAGGGGACCTCGAATTGACTTGCAAATCTAGCCACATTGAATATTTTTGTTAGAACACCGAAATATTTTGCTTCAATTTCTTCTGGATTAATATGGAAATCATCCCCCACTTGGGCATCACAGGCCTTCCATAGACGGAAACATTCACTTCCTATTTTATTGGCTTTAAGATGTATCTGTTTACCATCAGTACCCTTAATTTTCCATGAGCCTGTTCTTCCGCCAAAACCACATTCTAGAACTGAATTAGCATCAATACCATTACCCAGAGATTTGGACATTTTTCTTCCCCATGGGTCCATTCCGAGACCGTCGATCCAAACATTTGTGAAACCTGGTTTATCCAACAGAAGAGTACTCTTGAGTAAAGTATAGTACAACCACGTCCTAACAATTTCCTTACCTTGAGGACGTAAAGCCGTCGGAAAAGCCTTCTCAAATAATTCTTGATTTTTACCATACCCTGATACAAACAAATTAGAATTAGAAGAATCCATCCAAGTATCGAATACTTTCTCTTCACCAGTTAATTCTCCAAGTTGAGCTTTCATGTCTTCGTATATCCCCAAAGTTTCTTTGGTCTCTCTATCTAATACTTCAGAATCCATAGGGGGTAAATCCCTCCATGGCTGGACATAAACTCCAGATGGAGGAACTACAACTTTTGAGCCATCTTCAGTATACCAAATAGGCACTTCAGTATGATACCAACGTCTTCTCGAAATTGGCCAATCAATAGAAATATTTTGCATCCAATCGTCAAGGAATTGCTTATTCCTAGGTGGTATGAAGTTAATCTCTGAAACTAATTCATTCATACGTTCTAAAGTATGTATTTGTTTGACATACCATTCTTTGAGTAATATTATCTCAACTGGATTATTTCCTCTCTCACTAACTGGTATCTCTTGTTCATGGTCCTTGATTGAGGATAACTTATTTTCTTGTTCTAAAATTTCTATTGCTTTTTTCCTAGCTTCAATCACAGATAAACCTGATAGGGGGCCAGAAATTTCAGTCATTTCTCCTTTTAGATTGATTGCTACAAATGGATCCAAGCCAAATTCTCTGAAAACAGATACATCGTTTTGATCACCGAAGGAGCATACCATCAATACACCAGATCCAAATTCCATTTTGACAGAATGATGGGAGGAAATTATTACTTTCTTACTGCGTCCATTTACTGCTAATGGTAAATGTATTTCTTTACCAATCAAGTGTGAATATCGACTGTCTTCTGGATGTACCAAAACTATTCCGCATGCACAAATTAACTCTGGCCTTGTTGTTGTAATAATGACGTTCTCACCATCTTCTGTTTCCCAAATCACATCACAAAGTTTCGTCGACCTAGAAATTCTTTGGACTTCAGCATCTGCAATTGTAGTTCCTTCCACAGGGTCATATATATTAGGCCTTAAATCTTCAACAATATTTCCCTGCTTAAACAAATCAACAAATATAGATTGGGATACAGACCTATATTCAGGAGAGTCAGTCAAATATTCATTCTCGAAGGAACAGGATAGGCCAACCCTACAAGCAGTTTCTCTCATAGCTTGTGTGTACTCTTCGATAGTATCTCTGCATATATCAATGAAATTACCTCGCTCAAAGGTTCTCATTTTTTTACCAGTTTTCTTCTCCACCGTAAATTCAATGTTTATTCCATTACGGTCTACACCCCATGGAAAGTATACTTCCTTACCCAACAATCTCTGGCTACGAGCAATTACATCTATCATACTATATTGGGCAACTGCTCCAATATGCCAAGTTCCACTAGGATATGGCGGAGGAGTATCAATCACAAATATTTCTTTTTTAGAGTCAGGATTGAATGAATACCTGCTATTATAAGTCTCACCATAATGTTCTTCTTGAATTCTTTTCTCAAGATCTATGGACCATCTTTTGTCAGTAATTTTTGGTTTACCCATGTATATATCCCAGACCTTATGTTATGACCCCGTAGTAACTTATTCTTGACTATTGCCAATCAAAAGACATGATGTAAATGGTATTTTCAAGCGTGTGGAAGCGTGGGGTTGAAGTCCCGCCCTTATCCACGACCATACAGAGAGGTAGCACCATGACCATTCAAGGAAGTGATAATAGTGCTGATTCATCAAATAAAATTTCATACAAGGAACGTATGAATAATATCGATTCTAATAGCGTTAAAGAAGCTATTATCTTGGCTCCGAATAAAATAAGAAGGTCTTTATCGGGATTATCACCTTCACAAGCATTAGTTAAATTTCCAATTTTTGTAATTGTCTTCTGCTTGGTTTTTACTGGCTATTTCACATTGCACTCAGGCGCTATTGATTGTAGAAAAGATTTCAATCCAAGTTTTTGTAATGAAGAATCTTCTATGAATGTGAATGGAGATTTAGAAGTATACTTACCTGACGGTTCACAGGTATCTCTATTGATTGATGAGGTAGAAGAAGATTGGACTACTAATGTAATGATTATTTATGTGGAATCAGAGTTTAACAATGTTACTAAAGTAAATGTTCTAAAACAAATTGATGCTATGGAAAGTGCAATGAATTCGAATAGTAATGATGGAGGAGAATTTGATGATATAATATACGTTCTTTCTATCTCTGCTGTAATTAAGGAAGTTAATTCCAGTGCCGTCAGAGTTGCTAAAGCATTTGCTTCAGGTGTGGCTGCGTCCACAGGACAAGAAGAATTTTCTGAACAGATTAATGAAACTATAGACTCTCAACAAGATTTTTTAGGGAATTATGCAATTCCTGATGAGCAAGAAAGAGTAGATCAGATATTAGATGAAATACCTCAAAATGCTCTAGATAAATTAGTAAGAGACGTAGGTAGAGCTGAAGCTGAGAAGGCTAATTACTGGAATAGAGCTGTTATAATAATGGGAATTTCTGCTGAAGCAGATGTTAGTGAAATGATCGAAAAAACACAGAGAGAAATTGACTATCTAAGTAGTATCGGTTCTACGCAATGCGATCCAAATAACGATGGTAGCACTGAAGAATTTACAGATTGGGAATGTATGAAGTTGAGTATGGCCCTCACAGGCCCTGCTCCTATTACTAATGCGGTAACAGAAGAGTCATTCAGTCTATTCTGGGATGTGTTTCCATTAGGAGTTTTTCTGGTAGCTGTCACGCTCTTCCTATTCCATTGTGACTTATTACAAACAGGAAGATTTAGGTTGGTTCAAGGTATTAAAGTTCTAATAATTTCGGGATTACCTACATTATGTTCTGTTTTCTTGACTATGGGCATAATAGGATGGTCAAATTATGAAGTTACAATGACGGTGATTATTGTAGGACCGATAGTTCTAGCTCTCGGCGTTTCATACGGTCTTCATATTACAAATCGTTATGCGGAAGCTAAAGGAACTCCCAATGAAAAGATGGAAGAAGCATTGAAATCGACAGGTAAAGCAGTATTCTTATCTGCAATCACTACGATAATTGGTTTTATTTCTCTAACATTTACTCCAATGGCACCTATTCAAACCGTTGGTTGGTCGCTAGCTTTCGGAATAGTTGTAGTATATGTCATGACAATGTTAATGGTACCAAATTTAACGATATTATTGGATTTAAAAAAACCATCACACCCTCCACCTCAGGTTTTCGTAAGTATAGTATCAATACCAGTAAAATGGACGAAAGTGACGCTCATATTATTTATCATTGTAATGGTTTTCTCAGCAGGTATTTCCAGAGAAAATGTAGAATCTAATCTTGATTTATTAGAGATGGCACCTCAAGATGTTGATGCGGTACAAAAAATGAAAACTTACAGTGATGAATTCGAATCAGGACAACCAGGATTCTTGAAAATATCAGAAAATATTGGTGCAACTGCAGATTTGACAGATCTTACGGCCGATGATCCTTTCTACGGATTAGAAGCTATAGAGAAACTTGAAGGGCAATGTGCAGAGGTGGATCAAGTAACAGCTGTATCAATTGTTTTCTTAATGAAGGCGATAGCAGTTTCTGTGGATGTTTCAGGAGCACCAATAGCCGATTTAGTACCTGATAATGCGGGCCCAATCAAAGATGTTGCAGAATTATTATTCAATAATTCACAATCTGGAAATGCGTCATTTTGGAGAACCTTAGATACACTTGATGCACAGGAATTGGGGGGGCAACAAGCTCAAAATTTCTTACTCTATGTATTCTATAATAGCTTAACTGATGAGATGAGGGAGTTATTCATCTCAGAAGATTATAGTAGTAGTTTAATCTATATTGATATGCCATTTATGGATGTTGTAGGTACAGAAATCGCTACTAATTTAGTGAACAAGCATGCTGCAAACTCTGGCTTAGGAGGGACTACCGGTACACCTGAACTTATTGGTGTTGCATCAGTTACAATAGAAGTGAATGAATTAATTGTTGGCTCACAATGGAGTTCTCTTGGTTTCGCTTTGTTATTCACAATCATAACTTTAGGATTAGTTTTCCGAGATATATTATACTCATTACTAACAACTATACCAGTAGGATTTACTGTTGCTATGCAGTGGATGATCATGGATCTTGGAGGTGTTCAACTATCACTAGTTACAGTAATGGTAGGGTCTATTCTTGTTGGCGTTGGTGTTGATTTTTCAATTCATATAGCTAACAGAGTGAGAGAGGAAGGAGGAAATTTAGAAGCGATAAAAGCTGCATGTGCTACAACCGGAATGAGTTTAGCAGAAGCAACACTTGTAACTACAGCAGGGATGTTTTGTGCATTGACCATTAATATCCCTGCAATTAAACCGTTCATTATAGTCATTATTGTGTTAATTGTTATTGCTGCAATTTCTGCTCTAATACTATTGCCTGCTGTTTATGCCATTATGGTGAAAGCAAATGTGAATTTAACAGGAGGGGTATCTAGAATGGTCAAAACTGCGGGACTGAAAAGAGCAATTGATAGAGGTGATGCGGACTCTATTGATGCAACCTTGATTATTGGTACATCAGATGATGCTTGGTGACGACACTTTCATTCACCTATTCCCACTGGGACAAATATGAATTACTGGCTGATGAAGAGTGAACCTCATGTATACCCATGGGAAAAACTAGTTGAAGACAAAAGCACACATTGGGATGGAGTAAGAAATTACCAAGCAAGAAATATGATGAGAGATGATATGAAAATTGGAGACTTAGTTTTTTTCTATCACTCTAACTTTAAGCCGCCACATATTGCTGGAGTGGCAAAAATTTGCAAAGAAGGATACCCTGATTTTACAGCACAAGATTCAAATTCAAAATATTATGATGAAAAGGCGACTCCAGAAAATCCAAGGTGGATGATGGTAGATATTGAACCAATAATTGCTTTACAAAAAACGGTTTCTTTACAAGAAATGAGAGATAACCCTACTTTGGAGGGTATGAAATTACTAATGAAAGGATCTAGGCTATCAGTGCAACCTGTTTCAGAGAAACATTTCGAAATTATATGTAAAATGGGTGGATTAGATACAATTCCTCATTAATGAAAATGTGGGCATGTCTTCGGTGGACGTTCGTCACCATCGATGAAAATTCATTGAGCTCCTCAACTCCGCTATTCCAAGGCATCCAGCATCCCCGGTCGGGCTGCTCGCTTCCGCGCCTGACCTGGTTCCCGGGTATAAGGCACTTCGAATTTCCCTCCGGAAATCCGTTATGCCAACCTGCATCTCTTGGAGGCGAAGTGTCGCTGTTACCCAATGGGTCATCGATGCTTCGTTTACGCCGCCCTCAGACTTCAGGTCACCATTATTGACGATTTGTGAATAATAGAGCACGTCAACACTCCCCCTAGCCCATACATCCGTAATTACCACCCCATTTTAATGAAACCCCAAAATGATATAAAAAGAAATGAAAAGAAAATTATCATTCAGCAGAATATTTTGAGGGACATCCAGTTTGTATCGAGTTTGCAGAAATTGTCCATTTACCATTGATATTTTCAAGATCTCCTTTAACTGCAATCATGTACCCCTCGCCAAAACCATCTGGTAAAGCAACTGAGGAAATATCTACAAATAGTTGTGCATTTTCACCAGTGCCTGCTAGAATAAACATCTTTGAAGTTTCATCTACTGAACCTTCTAATACTGTGCCTCTAAGATGAATTTCATCAGAAGTAAAATCTTCAGGAGCACCCATAACTTCGTCAACAGTATATTGGATTTCTGGATCTACACTAATTAACATCAAAGATATTAATCCTAACAACCCTAAACCTACTACAACGAGTTTCCTACCTCTAGTTGCAGCCATATATGTTCCAATTGAAAAACACTGATGAGGTTTGTGTTCTCAGGTGTGTTTAGAACCCACTGCTTCACTGATGTTAGAAAAATTATTTTCACGAACTTTTATTTTGAGTCCTTTAATTATTTTAGAAACTACGGAAGGTCCATTGAAGACTAACGCAGAATATAATTGTATTAATGAGGCACCAGAAATTATCATATCCCAGGCAGATTCAACGGAATCAATCCCACCTACTCCAATTATTGGCACTTTAGAATCAGTATAATCATACAGTAAATTGACCACTTCTAATGACCTTTTTCTCAGAGGACGTCCTGAAAGACCCCCTGATTGAGCAAAAGCTGATCTAGATTGTGAATTTTTTGGGACATATCGAGAAATTGTAGTATTAGTTGCTACAAAACCATCAACCTTAGAGTTGATAGCAACTTCAGCTGAACTAATTAAGTCATCATCACTCATATCAGGTGAAAACTTCAGTAATATTGGTTTATGATTACCTTTTTTATCTCTAATTCCATTACATGAATTTAAAACACTCCTTAGATGATCTGCTTCCTGTAATTCTCTGAGGCCTGGAGTGTTAGGCGAAGATACATTCAAGACAAATAAGTCAGAATAATCCCAAAGAATGTCGAGTGTGGAAGAGTAATCTCCGGGCGCGTCCTCATTAGAAACTTTTTTTGATCTACCAATATTTGCAGCCACAGGGTTATCGGGCCATAAACCAACAGATTTTCTATCAATTAAATTATCCCTTACTGCTAAAGCACCAGGATTATTGAAACCCATTCTATTGATCAAAGCATTTTCTTTATTCGCTCTAAACATTCTAGGTTTAGGATTTCCTTCTTGAGGGAATCTAGTAATTCCTCCATATTCCATCCATGAAAATCCTAGAGAAGGCCATGCAGATAAGGCCTGTGCTTTTTTGTCAAATCCCGCTGCTATACCTAATGGATGATTAAAGGATAAACCAAAAACATTGATAGGTAATTCTGGAGCTTGATATAGGGTCCTTAGAAAATTCCTACCGATGGAACTTCTCTCTAATTTTGCTAAGGAAGAAAGCCCGAGACCATGCGCTCTTTCTGAATCTATTAGGCCCAACATTGGCCTACCAAACATTCGATATGGAAGTCCCACGGTAATGCCGGTGAACCGACACTCTTCAAGCGTTACGCACCATCCGAGATACATGAGTGGTTCTAATGGGGATGCAGCAGTCTCTGAATTAGCAAGAAGAATACTACGATCTAGTGGCGTTAAAATTATCCATGACGGAGAATTAATAGAAGAAATAGAATCTCTTGCGGCAGAATTATCCGATAAAGCACCAAAAATAATTTTTGGAATAGAATCACAAATTTCAGATTCAGAAGATATTTTCTTCATGAATAAGAATTCTGCAAATGGAATAATTTCTCAGAACCCTCCAGTGTCGTTAGAAATTGTTTGGATAAAAGGTGGTAACGAGAAATGGAATAATCTACAACAAAAGATTGTCGAATTAGGCAGAGCCGGCTATCCAGGTTGTATAGGGTGCGCTGGTCCAGCGGCATCAGAACCATGGGATGAAGTTATGTCTAGGAAACAAAATTTCTAGTCGGTCTCGCGCGCCTCGCGTGCGCGCGCGCCTTGTATCAATCTGTACTGACTCAAGTTTATACAGGTTGTATTCTGCGGTCAAATATAATGGTCGATGGTAGCTTATTGACTTAGTGATGGTTGGAAAATATGAAACTGATGATTCTTGAGTCCGGTGCTAAGGCGAAGACTGTGAAGAAATATTTAGGGAAAGGATGGATTGTCCAAGCATGTGGAGGGCACGTCCAGGATTTACCCTCAAAAGGTAGCAAGGGATCTTCTAAGTCAATGTGGAAATCAGAAAAAAATGTGCTTCCAGAACCTCCTTGGGGATGGACTAGAGGAGCGGAAAAAAAAATCAAAGATATGATTAAGAAGGCAAAGAAATCTAACGTTGACGAAGTATATATTGCTACCGACCCAGATAGAGAAGGAGAATTCATTGCATGGAGGCTCAGTATCATTTTTGCAGATTTTGATTCCCAAAAGAGAGTTACATTCAATGAAATAACAGAAAAATCAGTTAATGATGCTATCAATCAAGCGAGAGAAATTGATACGGCTTTAGTGGATTCAGCTAAAGTTAGAAGATTTATGGATAGACTAGTAGGATTTGAATGCTCAAGGTTTTCTAGATCTTGGAAATTAGCATCTATGGGGAGAGTGCAAACACCGACTCTAGGGTTCATCGTTGAAAGAGAGTTGTTACGTGAAAAACACGTACCAATAAATTTCCATAGTGTTAATTTCAGTTCAGATAATGTCAATTTCAAAATTAGATTTCATGAAAAGAATGACTCGGGAGCATGGCTTGATGATGATGGAAAACATTTTCCAGATAGGACTTTTGATAAAGAATTAGCAGATCGTTCTATTGAAATTCTTAATCAGAATAAAACCATAGAGATTGTCACTGTTAAAGAAGGTAAGAGTAACAGGAGCCCGAAACCACCTTTCACCACAGATACTATGTTACAAGCGGCTAGTTCAACATTAGGATGGTCTGTATCTAAAACTAGTTCTGTTGCTGGAGAATTGTATAATTCAGGACATGTGACGTACATAAGAACAGATTCTACTAGGACAAATAAGGAAGCAAGAGATACTATCAAGCAACTTATTAGAGAAAAATATGGTGAAAAATTTCTAGGAGAGGGGGTTCTTGGACCCGATGCTAAAAAGGGAAGTAGTAATGTTCAAGATGCTCACGAGGCAATCAGACCAACGAGGCCTGAAATTAATCAACTATCGGAAGATAACAAAGATGATTTGAAAACATTATATAAATTAATTTGGGCAAGATTTGCAGGTAGTCAAATGTCTAACTCTATACGTGAAACAAGAAGAATTGAAGCGAAAACTGATAATTTAGATAAGAAAATAACAGGAACCGCATCTTGGAGAACGCACGCTGGATGGGAGGCTGTGTACAAGGATTACCAAAAAAATATCATTGAAAATCCACCTTCTTCAGAACTGAGCATAGGATCAAAATGGGACATAATGTGTGATTCTGAAAATCCACAACTGGTTAGCGATGAAACAAAACCACCTAGGAGATTTTCTGAGAGTTCTATCGTACAACAGATGAAAAAGGTAGGAATAGGTAGGCCGTCTACATATGTATCAACTATTCAAACATTGAATAGGAGAAAATATGTTGAAAATAACAGCGGTTCACTGATTCCTACGGACGCTGGAAAAACTATGTGGTTAGAAGTTGTACCATTTTATAACGAACAGGATAATCAAGGATTATTTAATAGTGAATTTACAGCAAAGATGGAGTCAAATCTTGATACAATCGAAGATAGTACTCAATCTGCCCCTAAGATTTGGCACGATTTCATAGAAAATTTTGAGAGAATGAATGATAATGCTAAAACAAAGAAAAGGAGTGTCCCTTCTAAAAGACAAATTGAGTTACTTAATAACCTAATCAAAAATATGAAACAGAATGAGATAGCGAATTATCTCAATGGTAAAAAACCTCATGAGTTGACAGGGGATGAGATGAGAGAAACATTGGATTTAATCATCGAAGAAGGTGGTGATTTTCCAGCTAGCGAGAAACAAATAAATTTAATTATTAAATTATCGGATCAATTGGGATACAAATTAGTAGATGTATGTAAAATTGTCGATGTAGACGATATAAACAACCTCACAGGGGGTAAGGACGGTACCGCAAGTAGGGTAATTGATCAATTGATTTCCGAAAGTCAATTATTACCTGCAACAGAATCACAAGTTAAATTAATCAATAAAATTGCAATCAGAGAGGAAGTTCCTCTAAGTGATATTCTTTCTATAGCTGATATTGTTTCCATTGAGGAGTTGACTAAGAAAGATGCTAGTAAAATAATAGATACTGTGATGAAGAAAAATAAAAAATCTCGCAAGAAATGAGATTAGAAGATATCAATAAGGTACACCTGTTGAATAAACTATGAATGAGTTCGACTATGATGCTGTTATAGTTGGTGCTGGGCCAATTGGGGGCTATCTTGCACAAAAGTTAGCAAAAAATAAACTGAAGGTTCTTATTTTGGAAGAACATTCGGAAATTGGTAGGCCGTTTCAGTGTGCGGGATTAGTAAACCCGAAAGCAATGGCATCTGTAGGATTAGTAAATACAGTACTCACTCCTATTTGGGGTGCTAGAATATATAGCCCTGAAGGGACATTAGTAGAAATTGGTCATGAAGAGAAAGTTAGAACTTGGTCAGTATGCAGAAAGTTATTCGATGAAGCAGTGATAATACAGTCTATAGAATCGGGGGCAGATATTTGGTTATCTAGTAAACCTATCAATTTAGAATTTAAAGAAGATAGCGTTGAGATAGAGATTCTAACACCTAATGGAATCAAGAAATTAACTACAAAAATCATTTGTGGGGCTGACGGTGCACATTCATGGGTTAGAAGAACAATGCGTATGGGAAGGCCTAAAGAAACCATGATTGGTATGCAAATAGAAGTTACAGGATATATGGGGAAAAATGGAAAACTCGACATGTATACAGGTTCTGATATTTCACCAGGATTTTTCGCATGGGTTATACCATCTGGAGATACAGCAAGAGTTGGGGTTTGGAGTCAGACAAAATATATCGGAGAAAGATCATGTGAAGAACTACTAAATGAATTGATGAATAATAGCAGGTGGTCATTTAAGTTCAAAGATTGTAAAGAAGTAGGAAGATTCGTTGGATCGGTTCCGAGTGGAATTTTGAAGAATACAACATCTACAAGAGTTGCTCTTTTCGGAGATGCAGCAGGAATTTGTAAACCAACAACAGGAGGTGGGATTGGCCCAGGATTTGCTCATATAGACATTATAGTTGATGATTTTATAGATTTGATAAGAAAAAACAAATTAGATGCAACCAGTTTATCTAAGATTGATAAGAAAATTGATAAAATGAGAAAATCACAATCGAGAGCTAGGGCATTAAGAGATGCTTTTCTTTCCCATTCTACTGATGAAGAACTAGAAGAAATTTTCAAAGTTTGGGCTAAACCAGATGTTATAAAAATGATTAATGAGGTAGGAGAAATAGAAAACCCCATTCCATTAGGGACGAAAATGTTGAAAGATATTCCAGAATTCAGAAAACTTGCTGGGAAAGCAATAAAGGCAGTTTTATGGAGTTGAAAAAATGGAAAAGTCAGTTCAAAGGATTAGATACCCACCTTTCGAACATTACGACATGATCTCAGAGGAAATTCCTGTAATTGAAGTGATACTGGAATCTGAAAATAAACCGCCACCACCATTTAAAATTGGAAGAGAAAATAAATGGTTTGTTGAATGGAGGAAAATTAATGAAAATGATGAGGGACTCAAATTAATACGTGGAAATGTATCAAAAGAAACGTTTCCATTCCTAATGCGTACAAGGAATGGATGGTATATTGATCCGGATCCGATGCACTATAGAGCGAGGAAAATGATCGCCCCAGCAGTGATAATATTAATCTCAACATTATTTATGAGAGCCATAACTCCTGTATTCAGTAATATTAGTTTCATTAGTCCAATCTTAGAAATGTTGAATTACTCAATCAGGATAGGGGAATTGGATTACCCATTATTTTTATTTATAGCATTCCCTATATTTATCTCTCCAATGATTTTTAGAATGATTGCAAATATGAGAGATATCAAGAGACAAAATTTTCTTATTTCTAATCCAATAGAATCGCCAGATATTGAGATAAATAAAGGAGAGAATAAAATAAAAATTTCTATGGAAAAAATACCAATGGGTCTCAAAATAATTCGAGGTAGGATACAAGTCGGAGTTGCAGTTCCCGAAAGAAAAATGATTCTTGATTCTCAGGGTAAAAAAGAAGGTGAGCAGACTATTCCAGGTATGTCCACTGCACTACCTGCCAGAAGAATAGCCTCAGGTGAAGAATTAGGTACTGGAGTTGGCGAATCAATACCGATGAATGTAGCTGACAAAAGAGTTATGATGTTAGAGCCAATGAGAGTCTTAGACCCTGGAAAGTGGGTTGAAATGTCCAATAAAGAAAATCTATTAGGAATCACTTTAGAAGGCCCTGAGGAATTATGGCCTGGTTCAATATATTCGGGATTAATAGCTGTCCACTGGGAATTAATTATTGAGTTCTTGAGAAACGATGGGACAAAAATGAAATGGGTTAGACCTATAACAATGGATGATTACCATCATAAAATTGAGATTGAGAATTTACCTGTAAGAAGCGGGAGATTAGAATTATCGGATTTTTAATTTTGCGTAGGAATGACTGCTACAAAATCACCTTCATTAAAAATTTCGGTGTTAAGATGGTTATAGTCAGAATCTCTTTTAATTGGAGAAAATCCTGCCCGGATTATAGACATCTGCAATTCTTCCTCCTTAGCTAATGTTTTCTTTGTCCCAGAAGCGGAAACCACATTTTCTTCCATCATCGTTGAGCCGGCATCATCTGCACCAGCTAAAATTGCCATTTGAGCAACACCGAGACCCATCGTAGGCCATGATGCTTGAATGTGGTCAATGTTATCGAAGAATAAACGAGAAACAGATATATGCCTAAGATATTCAACAGGTCCAGCACCTAATTCTATGCGGTTTCTACCGCGATTTCTCTTTCCGAATGAATTATTTTCTAATTGAACAGGCCACGCTACGAATGATGTAAAACCAACCCTGCCCTTAGAAATTGCTTGATCTTGTAATTCTCTAATACGTTCCATATGAAGTATGCGGTGATGTTCTGTTTCGCCGAAACCAAAAACATTGGTTGCAGATGTTGTAAGTCCCAGTTTTTGTGCCTCAGACATAACTCTAAGCCAATTTTCCGCGGAACCTTTCTTAGGAGAAATATCAAGTCTGACATCATCAACTAACATTTCAGCACCGCCGCCAGGGAGACCGTGCATACCAGATTCTTTCAATTTCGTCAATACTTCTAGTGTAGAAAGATTACAAACATCTGCGATTCCTTCAATTTCTATGGGGGAAAAACAATCCAATGAGATTTGTGGATGTTTATTACGGATGTAAGAAAGTAATTCTAGATACCATTCAAGATCTAGGTCAGGATTAACACCTCCTTGCATTAAGATTCTAGAGCCACCTATATTTTCTAGTTCAGAGATTCTTTGACTAATCTCTTCAAAGGATTGAGTATATACTTCAGAATGCCCCGGAGGTCTATAAAATGAACAAAATTGACAATTTATGGTGCAAATATTAGTATAATTGATATTTCTATCAACTAGGTATGTCACGGAATCACCTGGTACTTGCTTTTTTCTTCTTTCTAGAGAAACGAACATCAGGTCATTAATATCTGCATCTTCGTAAAGAATGGTTGCATCTTCAACAGAAAGTCTCTTTGCATCAGGCAATAGTTGCTCAGAGAGAATTTTTTCCCAATTACGCATTTTTAACCCTCAATCATTTTACCGACTAAAGATTCAATCTCAAAAATCTCTTTGGGACATGAAGATGTTAGAATTACTGGTCCTTCATTAGTGACTAAAATATCATCTTCTATTCGAATCCCTATACCTGAATATCTCTTTGGAATATCAATATCTGACCTCCAACTTCCAAAGTAAAGACCAGGTTCTATAGTTAACACCATTCCAGGTTGAAGTAATCTCTCTGGGCCCTTATCTCCTTGTCTACCACCACCGACATCATGTACGTCAAGACCTAACATATGTCCGGTTCCATGCATGAAAAAATTTCTGTAAGGGCCGTTAAAATTTTCACCTAATGCTTCTTCCAGACTACAATCAAGTATACCTAAATCGATTAATCCTTGTGCTAAAACCTTTGAGCTAGCGTGATGCATAGAACTCCACGGAGAACCAACAATACAAGCTTCAATTGCTGCTTTTTCTGCATTTAAAACTAAATTGTAAATTTCTTTTTGTGCGTCTGAAAACTTCCCATTAACTGGCCATGTTCTAGTGATATCAGATGCATAACCTGAAATTTCACAACCAGCATCAACTAAAACTAAATCTCCATCATTTATTTTCATATTATTCGAATTGTAATGTAAGATTGTCGCATTATCTCCACCGCCAACAATTGAACTGTAACTTGGACAACTTTGATTTGTTGAGAAATGTGCTTCAATAATAGATTGAATTTCCCACTCACCAATGCCAGAGTAGGTTTTCATTATACCTTCGACGTGAGCGTTGGATGCTAAAATTCCTGCCTCATGCATAATTTTAATTTCTTCATCGGATTTAATTACTCTCAAATCGTCCAAAATTACTCTAGCATCTGTTATCTCCAGATTGGTTTTTTTAATTATTATATCGAGTTTTTCATCGAAACCAGTTACACTGGAAATAGAATTACAATTATCTAATTTATTCTGAACTATTTGCTCCAAATCTTCTATTGAAAAGGCTTCATCAACTGGCCAAAACGAAGAAGCACCCTCTGTTCCGACTCTTCTTCCTTCCCAAATTTCCGCACGTGTATCGCGTGGTTGAACAAAAAGACTACTCTTCCAAACTCCTGAATCATTAAATGCCATAAAAACAGCCTCTGGTTGCATCCAACCACACAAATACAGCATGTAAGAATTAGCACGAAAAGGATATGAAGTATCATTTGATCTAATTCTTACTGGATTAGTTGGGATTAAAACCAATGCATCTTCTTTGCATTTAGAGAGAAATCTATCCTGCCTACCCCTATACTCATCCATAGAGAACGGCAGTTCACCCATAACACTCATATGTTGACGAAATGGCTTCCTCTTATTTATCTGTGTAATTCATTATTTTCCTTTAGACCATTTTGGGATAGAATTATTTTCTGAATCTTTTCTAAATCTGTAGAAAATGGAAGAAATTAAGAAAAGAAATGAAATAAATAATATTATCAAAGGATAAGGCAGAGAATCATTAACATTAGGATTAATTAATTTTACAGACTGTGAGGAGAAATCTCCATCATTATCCATTACATCAAGTCTCAGAACTATTTCCTTATTATCAGTCTGGTTTTCGGGCCAAATTAATTCCCTGTTTTCACATCCTTCAAACATTACAATTCCATTAATTGACCAGATACATCTTAATCCTTGTAAATCATTTTCGGTATCTGAAGATTTAGAACCATCTAACAAAATAAGATCGAGGGAATCAAGATTAATTTCATCACCATCATTTACATTTATACCGTTAATACTTAATTTCGATGAGGGTATGAGATTTGATATAGAGAAATTGTATTCAGTAGTAGATGATAAACCACCTTGATCTACTACTTCTAACTTGAGGTTATAATTTGCAGATATGCTACTATCTAACTCAAAAGAGAGGACCTCATAACCTTCATGGACAATAATACTATTATCTCTGGAATTAGTACATGTCCAAATAAAATATAATAATTCTTCTGTCCAAATTGGATCCTCTGATGAGGATGCATCAATTACCATTGAAGACAATCCTTCAACAATGTCTGATGGAGGGGTTGTTATTGTAATTGTAGGATTTAGATTATTTAGTTTGAATGGTAGACAAGTGTAAAAATCCATGATATCTGAATCATCAGGATTAGATAAAAGAATGACTAATTCATACCATCCATCAGGCTTTGTCTCCATATCTAATTCAAATGAAAAGAAATTATTATCGTCAAAGGAAAGAGAAACCTCATTTTCGATATTAGAAATTGGTTGGACATTACATGTTTCAGTAAAAGTTACATAACGCTTGACAAAAATTTGAGCCGAAGAAGGGTTACCTCCCGTAATATCACTAATTCTACCTTCAACTAGTAAGTTTCCATTAATCCAATCATTTTCTAATGGATTGTCAACAAGCATTGTATAATTTGAATCTGAAACATAATTTTCGTTAGAAATGAAAAAGGGCATTTTATCTTCTAAAATTACTATTGAGTCAAAGGTAACAGTAACCTTGAATTCACAAGAACAAGAATAATAATCATTTGGATTTATATTCATTTGCCAATCCATTGAGAAATAATCTTCACTTAAGGGAGTAAGCTGCTCTGATTCTCCATTGAATAGCCCCCAATTATATTTGAATCCTGTGGAATTATAAATTTCCCAAGAAATTTGAACTTCTTCTTCGGAACTAACGACTGTGCCAGAAATAATATTTTCATCCTGAATTATCTCGCCAAATGCAAAATCAAAACCTATAGAAACGTCTATTTCCTCTGATTCCGCAGCAACAGAATCAACTGAGAATATTAATAATAATACGGAAAATATCCCTATTAGAATGCCTCTCATGCCTATTCCGAGAAGCATTATAGTATTGAATCCAATCCTTTGGAGATTCAGAATCATCTATCAGATATCTGTAATTGCCACAAAAGTTCATCTAACCACAAACCCAGTGTTCTACGATTAACAAACTCATGGCTAGCCTGTGCCGATAAGACACATTCACAGGCTGCAGCTGCAAGAACTGCAGCAGAACTCATTGGGAATCTATTACCTAGTGCTGCAGCTAGAGCGGTTGCTGCGGCATCATGAAGGCCTATTTGTTGAGATGGCGAAGGTGCTGCACATGGTATGAACTCTATATTTCCATCAGCCTCATATAGCGTAACTCCATCAATACCTCCAAGGACTATCATAGAATCCCAGTTGTAAGTCTTAATCAAACTAGATGCAGCCTCTTTGGCATTTTCTAACATTAAACGCCTCCTAAGTAGATCAAGACCTCTAATCTCAAAAAGAACTACCGTTGCTCCACGACTTCTTTCAAGGCCGGTTAATTTAGGGTCAACAATGGATGGTATTGAATGTTTTTTCGCACATTGAATAAGTTTTTGAGCACCTACATCTGTTAAAACACCCTTATCATAGTCAGATATAACCAATGCACAACTATCAGGAATTGATTCCAGTGTCATTTCAACTAAACGATTACTAACTTCTATGTCCAATTCATCTAGAGGTTCCCTATCTGCTTGCAATAAAATCTGGGTTTTCTCAAGTAAACTCTGTCGACTCCCGAAAAATCTAATTTTAGTTAGAGTCTGACGATTGTTAACTGTCTCAATTCCATCGATCGAAATACCATCTGAAAGAAATTGGTTTTTGATGAAATCTCCTTCTCTATCGTCACCTACGGATGAAAAAACAGAAACGTCAAGTCCTAATGAATTTAAACCTCTTGCAATATGTGCTGCAGCACCAGGTGATTCCTCTGAGCGCAAAATTTTCAAAACCGGAACAGGGGCAGTTGAAATCAGCCTATTGGAGTATCCATGATGATATCTATCCAGCATTATATCTCCGATTAGAGTGACTTTAGAAGACTCCATATCATCCAAGAGATTTCTTAAATTCTTCAATATTTTCTTTCTTTCAGTCCGCCCCTCACTCATGTTATCATTCCTCGGAGTATAAACACATGAATGATATTTTGCAACCGTCGACATGAAAACAAGAAGCCCCTCGTAGAGTCATGGAACCATACAATGAGTGCTGGATTTATTCAGGTTCCGCTAAAGAAAGGTTATGGAATAAATCAGCAATAGGTCAGAAAACCAATGGAAACAATCTTTTATTGAGTTCTTCGGAAGTTATTTTTTGTCATGACCATAGGCATTTAGATTGGCCTTATGAAAATTGGTTAAATGAAGAAACCAAAAAAAAGCCTAATTTAATTAATGAAGCAATTATTTTAGAAGCTTTGAGAGTTCCAGGGAATAAAGTAATGTTAACTGAAAAATTAGGAGAAAAGAATGAACTTATTTTTAGTCGAGAAACATGGGGTCTAAGATGGAATTCTAATTGCCATCCAAGAGTGGATGAACCTGAATCTGAAGTTAGATGGTTCCATTCATCCGAATACATTAACATGAATGAATTATTATCTTGGACAATTGATGTACAGGCAAGAAAACGTATTGCAGAAGTGTTGGTTGTTGATAATGAGCAAGCTGTAGTCACTTACAATATAACATCAGAAAACCCATTTGGAGAATTATCGCCTCCAAACAGAGATGATATTAATCTTATATTAAAATATGACAAAATTGAAATAAATGGAGGTAATTTATATTTTGGATATGAAAAATGGCCTTTAGAGCAACTGGGAATAAATTATCAAGATGGAAGAATAATCGATCAAATTACTGAAGAATATATCACTACAGATGCCAATGATTTCTCAGATATCACAGATGTATTTTCGGATTTATTAGAAAGAGGCTTGCATCCAAGAACTGGATTCAAATATGGAACTGAATGGAGATGTTATGATAAAAAAATTGGCATAGATCATGCCCCCTGGTTAGTTGTCAGTCCATCAAACAAAAAGATGAATTGGGAAAGCGCTTGTCTAGCATCAAGATTAGCATCCGGTGTAAATAAAACATGGCTCCAACCATTGAAAATTGATGATGTTTGGAAATATCTAGGAATAATTAGACCTCCTGCAAAATCAAGATGGACAAATCCTATTAAAAAATGAAAAAAAATCATTCTGATTCAGAATGTTCATCCCTATTAGCATTAGAGCCACCGGTAAATATTGACAGGCCAAGAAGAATACTAATCATTAGTAACCCATTTCCTGGCTCTGCAATCCATGAAAATAATGCATTACTATTGAAAGTAGATTTTGCTTCAAGAGTGATTGGAATTCTGAGTTCGATACCAAAATTATCTACTAAAACTAATTCTCCTCTAGCTATCATTCCGGGCACTAACAAATTATCTGGTTCAATAACGATCTCGATATCATCGCCTGGGCTAATAGTCATGCTAGATTCCAAACTTGCTATCCTTGAAGCCGCACCCTGTATTTCAAGGTTGTAAAATCTTGATTCTTCCCCTTCAAAATCAGGTATTATAGAAATTTTATTATTCTTTTCTGAATCAACTAGTAGTAAGAAATCATCTGTAATGATTCGGTGACCAACTTGATGCCATTTTAAATCAATTTCTCTTAAATTAGATTCACAACCTAACGTGCCAATAATATTACCAGATGAAGGGAAATTATGATCTATTGTCATAATTGAAACTATTGAGGTACCAGAAGATAATTCCATAGTTCGGTTAATATTATTCCCATTATATGCATTAATTTCAATAGAGAAATTACATGTCGAATCAGTATTAACTTCTACAAAAATTGATTCACCGTTAAGTAATTCTACGGGCTGACGAGGAGTTAGAACATTGGAACTATTTATTTCGATAACTGGTGTGATGGAAATTAAATAATTGCCACTATCTGAGGATTCTACACTAGCAAACCAACTAACCAAACGTCCTCTGTTGTCATATATCATCATTCCATCTGATTGTTCGATATTGCCGAACTTTGTACCGTCAGTAAAAACATCACCAACACTACCTGAATCCTTATTCCTAATCAAAGCATCATCGCCATCAGCTTCAATGATTTTTAACCATGCATTATTTGAATCCGTATTTACGAGGTTGCTACTAGTGTCTCCATTATTGAGATCTTGGTATTCAACTAATATTCCGTGCCCAGGAAGTGATGAATCAAAACCAAAATTACCTCTATTTGTTATCTTGATATATTCTCCGGGACCTGTCTCGATTGAAAGATAATCGCCACCATTAGAAATAGGATCCAGAGTGAAATTACCACCGACATTAGGGTCGACGACAATCCTCCTATCAATTCCGATTAATTCTAATGTTGAGGAGGAAGGTAAAGCCGGTGAGTTGCCGTTACCATTCCAATTCCCACTAGCCATTATTCCCCATTCACCTATTCCATTCCAATTGCTTGTTGGAAGAGAACTATGGACATCATACAAATCATAAGCACCCATCTGGTGAAGCATTTCATGAACAATGGTCCCCACTCCGGACTTAGTAGAAGCAATAGTGTAATGATTAATTGACCATTTATCAATAACTATTGGATTATCTAGCCCTGACATGTGACTCCAAATTGAACTTGCTCCGCCACCAATTTCTTGTGGATTCGCAGAATGAAGTATTAGAATTCTGTCAACTATACCATCATCATCAAAATCCCAAGGTGATAAATCTTTATTCAATAAAGAATCTTTAACTGCATTTTCTACTAGATTGTCTACACCTGCGCCATCGGTCCCAGAATCTCTACCGTTTTCTCCATCCTGACCCCAAAAGTCGATATTATAGTTAGATATCCAAACCTCATCTAAAATTGTTGTATTGAGAATTGACTTGCCAGCATTAATTTGATTAATATAATCGCTAGCAGAGCTTTCAGAATCAAGAATTATTTCGGCTCTATTCGAATCGAATACATCTCCTTCAAAAGTAACAGGTATTACAAGCCAATTTTCATTTTCTTGAAGGCCGACTAAGATATCATGTTCATGTTGGCTCTCATTATGAATCTGATCATCTAGCCATTCATTAATGACTTCAGAATATATATTTGCCAAAAAGCCGAAAGAAACTATCGCGAGTGCCAGAATTGCTCGCGTCTTTCTCATATATGCCGCTAAACTAACTATGATTTGAATACGATGTATTTTTGTTCGATAATTATTCAAAAATTGGGGTGAGGCGAGATATAGAATCAGCAAACAATACTGTCAGAAGAGATATTATAATCCTTAATCCATCATAAGTACTAGGAAGAGATAATAATACTAAAGAGAAACAAATCAAAAGGATCCTAATTCGTATTCTAGATTCATTATCTGTAACCATACCAAAAAACCGAGACATTGAAAGAACTAAAGTAGTTAATGTCCCGATAACCAATATCCATGAAACCCCAATGCCTAAACTAATTATTGAAACGGCATCATACCTAGCAGATACAATATTATTTCCACCTTCAACCATCCCAACTTCGTCGAAATAATTTACTAAAAAAGGAAGAGCAATAAACCATATTAGATACAGTAAAATGGGTATAATAACTCCACTGAAGAGTAAAGAAAGTGTAAACCATTTTTTTTCTCTGTCATATAATCCTGGTAATGCGAAATTTCTAATTTTATATGTGGTGTAAGGCAATATCATTGCAATAGAAAAAATAAGTAATAAAGCCCACTTAGTATCAATCCAGTCATATGGACTATATACAGAAAATACAAAATTATCAGCATCTAATGAAAGACTTTCGAGCCAATTCCCTAGAATATCATCGATATAAAAAGAAAGGAATATAGATACCATAACTACTCCCAAAGCACTAAATCGAATTATCTTAAATAACTCAGAAAAGTGTTCTGAGAAGGTCATTTTTTCATTCTGATAAAATTCCATTCAAAGTAAATCCTTAACTTTAGGTTTTGCTCTTGCAGCTAAAATTGTCCGATAAAAGCAGTAAGCAAACCATCCACTTAACAAGAATGTAAATCCTATTACAAAACTAGTAAGATCTGTGACATTTTGTGCTTCTGGATCTAAAACTGCTCTAGGAGGGAACTCTAGGACTGCGTCTTCAGCCAACCATCTTACTGCAATAACGAATGAAACTAAACTGAAGAACAATTGTCTCAATGCTTGTGGATAGGCCAACTCTGATGCTAAATACTCAGGTCCATCATCATATTTTCTTTCAAGTATCTCTCTTTGTACAAGTGCTCCAATAATTAATGCAGTTAAACTGAACCAATAAAACATACTACCTTGTTCATAAATTTTCATAGAAAGCGCTTCTTGTCTCTTAGCCTCTTTCTCAGCATCAGTTTCTTCTAGAAGGAATAAGGAGTCATAATCACCTACTGAAATAGTTCTTGTGGACAATGTAGCTTCATCTTCACCTTCTGCAATAGTACCTGGAGGGCTGATAGAAAATGCCAGTAAATTCCAATAATCTTCGGCATCTGGTATTCCTCCACCATCTACTGAGTTACCTGCTAACCAGAAATTTACTGTTCCGCTGTCATTAGAAGGAGCTGTCCAAGTAACTATCCATATACCATCTGAGTCTGTTTCGCTGTGAGATATATCTGCTTCGGTATCTGCAGCAACACGAATTTCTTGATCATCATTCCAAGAAAACACACCGATGGAATCAGAAGATAGTAAAAATCCTGCTTTAGAGTTACCTTCTCCTCCGGAAAGTGTTAATGAATCTGCTACCTTGATTGTAAACTCATAACTCTCACCTAATTCATACATAATAGGGACACTTGTAATCATTACAACAGCTCTCTCTGAGGCTGCGCCGTTATTATGGCACGAACACCCATATTTTACTGTTGGATCGCCATCCTGATTCAGGTACGGAGGCCCTCCACTATTTCCTAAAGCAGGAATTGCAGCCATACCTATAATCAAAAGAACGACTAGAGCTTTGGAGTTGATGCTCGCCATACAGTACACCTATGTTATTTCGAGTGTTGACTACCACATAACCGTTACTTTACGATGACCTTTGAATTGATGAAATTACAAGTCCTTAATTGCAGAGTTTAATTCATTCATCATCTTCTTCCCATCACCAAATAACATCATAGTTTTATCCTCATAGAAGAGATCATTGTCAACTCCTGCATAGCCAACAGACAAACTTCTCTTGATTATCACAACTGTTCTTGCTTTATCAGCATCGATTATTGGCATACCCGCCAAAGGACCTTCTCCACTTCTTGCGGCGGGATTACAAGTATCATTTGCACCAATGACTACTGCCATATCGCATTCGGGGAATTCAGGATTAATATCTTCCATCTCAATAAGTTGATCATATGGTACATTTGCTTCTGCGAGTAGGACATTCATATGTCCGGGCATACGGCCTGCAACAGGGTGAATTGCATACTTTACTTCGGTTTGGAATCTTTCTTGAAGAAGGTCCGCGAATTCTTTAACTTGATGTTGGCACTGACTTACTGCCATTCCATAACCAGGTACAATAATTACTTTTTGTGCTCCATCAACCATCATTGCGACTTCTTCTGCATCTGAGCCAACTTTCGTTCTAGTAAGAGTCTCTTTCTCGGTACCACCAAATGATTTGAATAGAACATCTGGCAGTGTTCTATTCATCGCTTTGCACATAATGAAAGTTAGTATTAACCCCGATGCTCCTACTAAGGATCCAGCCACTATTAGTACACTATTACCAATAATAAAGCCCGTAAACGCAGCAGCTATCCCTGAAAAGGAGTTTAGTAAAGATACAACTACTGGCATATCTGCTCCTCCAATAGGCAAAACAATAATGATTCCTAAAACACTGGAAATTAATATAATGGCGAATAATATTTCTTGGTCACGTGGGTCAGAGATACTGAGATAAATTAATGCTAAAACTGCAAATGTCAATGAAACTTTAACATAATTTAACCATGATGGACCCCAAGTTGGTGTCCTGAACCATTTGCCAAATATTTCTACCCCCCCCTTAAGTTTGAACATAGCCAAAATTGAACCAGTGAGGGTCATCCAACCGACTAAAGCAGAGAGTCCTGCGGCTACCATTAAGACTTCTAATTCTAATCCAGAGGGTAGTAATAAATCATCGTTTTCAATATATTTCCATGATTCAGATAGGGCAACCAAAGCAGATGCCGCGCCACCAAATCCATTGAATAAAGCAACTAATTCTGGCATACCTGTCATTTCAACTTTGACTGCCATGATATAACCAATTGCAGAACCTACAAGTATTCCTGAAATGATAAGTGTCCATTGTGCACCTCCTTCTAAGTGCATATCCGCTACAGTGGTTAGGACTGCAACTAGCATACCCATTGCGCCTAATTGATTACCCGCTGGCGCGGTTCTTGGATGACCCAATTTTTTAAGACCGAGGATGAACAAAGATGCTGAAATGAGATAACCGATTGATACCCATTCACTAAATATCATAATTAGTCCTCCTTTCTCTTATTTTTCCCAGCAATCATATTCAACATACGATTGGTTACTGCGAAACCACCGATTACATTTATCATTGCTAATACGATAGCTAAAAATGCTAACAAACCAGAAACCAAAGTTTCGCCACCATCATATGCAACGTTAGCACCTATTAGAGCACCCACTACACTGATACCTGAAATTGCATTTGCTCCACTCATTAGTGGAGTATGGAGCATTGCAGGGACCTTGGTTATTAACTCAAATCCAAGAAATATTGATAGAACGAAAAGGGTAATTGATCCTATAAGTAGTTCAGGAGTCATCAAAGAACACCTCCTAATCGTGTTTGTTTATCGTGGATTTTTCCACCCTTACATATCAAAACTCCACCCATACCTGGAACATAAAAATCGGATTCTTCTGGTGAGCCAAATAGAATGTCATCATCATCAGAAATAATTAGTTCACCCTTACTAACTATGGAACTAATAAAAGTTGTAAGATTATTAGAAAATAGCATACTGGCAGTATTCGCTAAAGTTCCCGGAAGATTAGACGTTCCTACAATTATTACCCCATTATCAGTAGTGTATACTTCTCCAGGTTTTGTCAATTCACAATTACCACCTACGTCAGCATTCATATCGACGATAACTGTCCCTGATTTGAATGTCGAAACAGCAGAAGCAGGTATCGTTATTGGGGCAGGTCGACCAAAAATCCTAGCTGTAGTTACAATAATATCAGATTCTGAAGCCACTTCACAAACCGTATCATTAACTTTCTTGATAAACTCTGGAGTCAATGGTTTTGCATAACCAGAATCATCCTCGAAGTCATCCATACCTTCCACTTCAATAAAACGACCACCGACAGATTCTATTTGCTCCGCTGCAGATTTCCTGACATCAGATGCATAAACAATTGCCCCTAATCTCTTTGCAGTAGCAATTGCCTGAAGGCCTGCTACTCCGCTACCCATTATCACTACTTTAGCCGGTTTAACTGTACCTGCAGATGTTGTCATCATCGGAATTCCTCGAGGAACATAGGACGCACCTAATAGCACGGCCTTGTAACCGGCTAAGTTATCTTGACTTGAGTTTACATCCATGGATTGGGCTCTGGATAACCTTCTAGGAATCATATCCATGGAGAAGAGAGTTACATTCGAATCAATACAAGATTTAATTTTTTCAGGATGTCGAAATGGATCTGCAACACATACTAAATTCATGCCATCTCTCAACTCAGATGAATCTAACATCCTAATCGACATAATAATTTCACACGAAAGTGCCTCTTCTCTAGAGCAAATATTTGCTCCTGCGGCAGAGTAATCAGAATCTGAATAATTGGATTTTTCTCCTGCACCTTTTTCAAGAAAAACTTCCAAACCTTTTTTCATTAATTTTTTCACAGAATTAGGTACAATAGCAACTCTATTTTCACCAACCGGCTCTGTCAATACTCCTAACCTCATAATACCACATCTACAAATTCAAGCCTAGGCTCATTGTTGTTGAACATAGCGAACGTAATCAGATTATTGAATGAAACGGGTGGATGTCTTCAAAAAAGGTTTCAAAGTAGGAGAAAATTAGAATAAAATTGTATATCCAATACCAAAAACTGCCACATCACAAATTGCATGTGAAAGCCAGCAAACCCAAATTGAACGGAATCTGACATATAGCCAAGACCATATTGCTGCAGCAGATAAAAGTCCAAAACAAGCAATGATTGTTTGCCACCAAATGAATCCAAATAAATGCAATGCTATAGCGTGATGAAGGGTGAACATAGCCGCTGAAAAGACTATTCCAATTACGTCACTGCGAAATAATTCAGAAGACTTTGTGGTAATGAACCACCTAAATACATATTCCTCTAGTAGGCTATTGATAAATATCCAATAAAACATTCCAAGAATATATAAATTTATATTATCTAGGCCTTTTGATTGTAATATATCGACCATTCCATCTATATCTAATGTTTCATTGAATAAAAACCAAGTAATTAAAATTATTAAAGACATCAGTATTCCTGTTATCAACCCCCAAACTATTCCTTCCTTAGTAGGAGATTTTTTTGAGATTGGTTTCCTTTCTACCTTCAGATACCATATTGTTGGAACTAAGAAAATCCAAACTTTACAAGATGCAAAGAATAATTGAGACAACAATTCATTTTCAATTATTTCGATACCAAATATAACCGATGCAGAGGGTATAAAGCCAACCAATAATATGGCGATGAGAGGTTTATCACGTAACTCCATTATTTGTGCTATAATATTTGATGTAATGAACATTCGCCCTACAATTGAGTTCAACACTCGCTAAAGGCTAAGGATGAAACACCTACGGGGTGATAGTGAGGATGACTTTATGGTAAGAGAATCGAGAAAGATTGCAGTGATAGGTGCAGGTAATGTAGGTGCAACATGCGCCTTTGTAATGGCCGAAAGAAAATTAGGAGACATTGTACTTCTTGATATATACGAAGGCTTCGCTAAAGGTAAAGCTCTTGACATGAGTCAAGGCGGCCAGGTTCTAAATTACGATGGAAAAATCACAGGCACTTCAAAGTACGAGGATATAGCTGACGCAGATGTTGTAGTGGTGACATCTGGTTTTCCTAGGCAACCGGGAATGAGTCGAGAGGATCTAATCGGTAAAAATGCAGAAATAATTTCACAAGTAGGGGCTGGTATCAGAGATTTCGCACCAAATTCAATAGTAATAATGGTCACTAATCCATTAGATTTAATGACATATCATATGCAGAAAGTAACTGGTTTTGATTCAAACAGAGTTATAGGACAAGCAGGTATACTTGATTCCGCTAGAATGACGCATTTTGTTTCAAAAGCAGTTGGATGCTCAAATGAAGATGTCCAAGCTATGGTTCTTGGAGGACACGGAGATACAATGGTCCCATTACCAAGATACACCACTGTAGGAGGTATACCAATCACACAACTATTAGCTAGCGAAGAAATTAATGCTATATCTGAAAGAACGGCTAGTGGTGGCGGTGAAATAGTGAAATTACTAGAAAGAGGGAGTGCTTTCTATGCACCGGGTAGCGCGGCAGCAATAATGGCGGAATCTGTTCTAAACGACAGGAAAAGAATGTTACCATGTAGTGCACTTTTGAGTGGTCAATATGGCTTAGAAGATGTATACATAGGTGTGCCAGTATTGTTAGGAAAAAATGGTGTAGAGAGAATCGTTGAATTAGAATTAGAAGATAGTGAATTGGAGAGTCTCCAAAGTTCGGCTAATTTCTATAAATCTCAGTTAAGAGATATTCTCGGCTATTAAGGTAAAGAAGGCTCCAAAATGAAAGAATATCTTTATCTCGAACATGATGGGAAATTGCTTTTGGTAGATAATGATGGAAATGGTCCAGAAAAACCTGTAATGGGGAGGATTCATGAGGGAGAATCATTAATTCGATTACCTACCGTTAAAGAAGTAAAGAATATGAATATATTATGGGAAAAAAAGAGAGAGAACTTAATTTATTTTGCAAATGTTGATTATAAAGTTATTATCGGTATGCCGAAAATAGATTGGCCAGAAAATTGGGCGTGGAAAGATTCAGTAATTAGTGATAATGCAGTTCACCCAGTAGTCAGGGAATCTGTTTACCGTACAATACATAGAGTAGTTTCAAAAATTATAATAGAAAATCAAGAAGGAATGATTTTGATGGCTAAAGCAAGTAGAGGTTTTTTCACAGGATGTTGGACCCTACCTGGAGGTTTTGTTGACTACGGAGAACATCCAAGATCTGCTGCCATTAGAGAGGCTAAAGAGGAATTAGGGATTGACATTGAAATCTCAGATCATCTAGGAGAATTAGGTGAAAAGAGAGAAGGCAAAGATGGAGTCTTTATTCAACAAAATATTTTCACTTCTGAAGGAATAAATTGGCTATCATTTACCTACATAATTAAAACCAATATTGAAATCAAAAATATCACTCCTAAAAAGGGAGAGATTGAAGAAGCAAAATGGTTTACAAAAGAAAATGCACTTCGTAATTCAGTGAGTCTTTTCGATAAAGAAGCAATATTATCACTCGAAAAATAAAGACATAACACGTATTTTCTTAGTGGTGGGCCTGCCTGGATTTGAACCAGAGTCTGTTCGTCCCAAACGAACAAGCATAGACCAGACTAACCCACAGGCCCTGTGAGTAATACGCCGAGATAACTATCTGTCAAGAACTTAACTCAACCAATTCCATGTATTTTCATCGACTCGTATTAAGAAACCCTGTACCTCAGCTTGACCAATTAGGTACTCACTAGATGATTCAATGAGGCCTTCGTCGGAAAGATACTTGTCTAGGAAGGACTTGGTCAGATTACCATCTTTATCAGTTGCTTTTTTCAAGACAGATAATCCGCCTAGATTTTTTTCATTATTGATCTTAGCTATTTTATTCTTAGATTCTTTTTTCTTGATTTTTAATATCAATTCATCACTTATCTCATCAGGAATATTTGCAAAAGAAATAGCTCTCGCTAATTTATCTGCATCTTCAAATCTTTCAATGAGTTTGAGATTACTGGTTGACCCACATTTAGTGCAATAATTGTTTTTCGATTTTGTAGAGCCAAACGAAAATCCACATGAGCATTTAATGAGATTGTATTGCATACTCATGATTATCTCAGAAAGTGACAGTACAAGAGTTTTCTGATATTTGCTTTCACAACAATTCATGAATGAAGATGCTTGTGGTGAATCATGAAAAGAGGTAGGGTTACTGTTTCATGGCTTATATTCTCTATTCTAATCCTTCTTTCAGCAAAGTTATTTATAGATTCAAATGGGGAATCAATCTATTCATGGGCCATTCTGTTGATGATACCAATACCATTATCGATAATAATTTCTTTTCAATCAAATGAAAAAAAATCGGGGCAAGAAAATATCAAAGATTTAATTATTGAAAATGAGGATTTAAATGATATAGAAAAAAAAGCCGAAGACCCTCTAGAAATAGGATTTGACATACCAATACTCTAATTATAACAATCTTAATGTTTCTAAATTGGCAGGAGCATATGTTTGAACTCTAAATTTCTCACGGAGGCCTTGGCGGAAGGCATTACATGTCTGAGCGTCACCATGGTGGCAGATAATTTTTCTTGGAGTTGGATTCAAAGCAGATACATAATCCATTAATTGATTCCTATCAGAATGGCCACTGAAACCATCTATTTTCCTCATAGAACATCTTACATCAACCATCAAAGTTTGTCCTTTATCTACTAAAGGAACTGAGGAATGCCCATCTCTAAGACGACTACCAAGAGTTCCAGACGCTTGATAGCCTACAAAACAAAGTGTATTGTTGGGTTCGGGAGCCCAGTGCTTGAAATATTCAACGATTGGGCCACCTGTCATCATTCCGCTTGTGGCTAAAACAATACACGGAGTAGGGTCTAGGAGAATAGATTCTCTTTGTTGATAGGATTCAACAGTCTTAAACCATTTAGAATGGAACGGATTATGTTCTCCACCTTTCAGAAGTTTCTTCCGTAAATCTCTATTCAAGAAATTAGGATGGCTGGCATGAATCGCTGTGGCTTCAGAAATCATTCCATCTAACCAAACAGTGACCGGAGAAACTTTACCGGATTTAAATAATTCATCAATAGCAATCATTACTTCTTGAGAACGGCCAACAGCGAATACCGGACAAAATATTTTTCCACCTCTACCAATTACATCAATTATCATTTCCTGAAGTTCATGACTGGCAGCATCCCTAGTTGGTTGGATATCTTGAGGACCACCATAAGTTGATTCTACCACTAAAGTATCTACTTTGGGAAACCTGACTGTTGCAGCATCAAATAGCCACGATTTTTCATACTTAATATCTCCAGAAAATAATATTTTATGTTCATCATTTCCTTCTCCAATATTCATATAAACACTAGAAGATCCAAGTATATGACCCGCATTTTCCATAGTCATTTTAACGTCAGGGGCTATGTCAGTTTTTTCTCCCCAATTCACATCAACAACATGTTTGATACATTCTTGAATATCTGCTTTAGAGTAAGGTGGTTCATTCCCTTCTGCTTGGCTGACCTTAACATAATCAATTTGTAAAAGCGTCATTAAATCTCTAGTAGGAGGGGTGCAATAAACTGGCCCTCTGTAACCATATCTGAATAATACCGGAAGCATTGCAATATGATCTACGTGAGCGTGAGTGATGACAATCGCGTCCAAATTATCCAAAGGCATTAATTCGGGAGCTGAAAAAAATGGTTGAACCTCATTCTTATTCGAAGTTGGTTTAGCACCACAATCAACTAAAACCTTGGACTCATTTGTTGTAATTAGGTGCATGGCCCTACCAACTTCTCTGTATGATCCAAGTGCTGTAATTCTAACCCAAGGTTCACCAGGGCGTTTTGTTCTATAAATTCTAGTGCCAAACTTCCTAAGCAGAGATTTTCTCTCATCGGACATTTCCTTGCGGTAACGACGAATGTCATGTTGTGTTCTACTCTCAATAGATGGGGCCCTAACTACTTTAACTAACCAACCTATTTTATCCCTAAGTGATTGAATATTTGCCCCCTTAGGACCTACAGCATCTGAAGGATTATCACATTCTAAGATTACCTCACTCAGAGCAGGGTCGAGCCAAATCTTCCTAATCTCTGCTTCTGGTGGAATAATATCATTTACTGCATCATGTACTTCTTTTTCATCACAAAGAATATCTGGATGAGGTCTGATTACAATACGTCTTTTCACCTGTTTTGCAATTTTTACAGTCAAGTTATCTGTAGAAGTAACAAATCTCTCGGGTTGTTTTGTAATTATAGAAATAGAACCTGCTTCAAGATCAATCTCATAATCAATATCTTTAGGAATAATTCCTGCTATTTTCTTTTTTAATTCAGCATAAGACAGTCTCATAATGATACCTCTGGGTTAACCACGTCAGTGTCATTACTCCGAATATCGGAGAAGTGCGCTGTGCGACGTGAGTATTAAAGTGAAGAAAGAAGATTGTCTACTTGTTCAACTGAAAGTTGTTGGAATCCTTTCTCTGCGGTTATTACAGCTAAATCCATTCCATTACCACTTGCTGCATCTCTCTGAGCTGATGCAAGCAGAGCTTTAGCCGCAACTTTTAATGCTGATTTCTCATCCATTCCTTCTTTGAATTGGTCTTCGAGAACTCCATACATATATGGTGAACCTGAACCAGTTGCGCAATATACGTCAGGTATTGAACCACCTGCCGAATCGATACTATATACACTAGAACCTGAAGAGTCGACACCGACGATTAGTAATTGAACGTAATGAGGTCTACCAACTAGAATATTAGCAGTTAATGTGGCGGCACCCTTAACTGTCATTGCATTGCCTTCTTTTAATTCATACAACTTTAATTCGGCTGCTAATGTCCTAGAAAGAGATTGTGCGTGGCCAACTAAACCGGCAGTAGTGAGGGCGATGCTATTAGAAATTTGGAATAATTTTTGGACACTTTTGTTTGCAATGAAATGACCCATCGTTGCTCTGTGATCCGCACCAACAACAACTCCACCATCAAAGGTAATTCCAATAGTGCTTGTACCTGTTTTTACTGCATCAGTTGTCGCGTGCATTTGATTCACCGCCATAAGAGGAAGTCCCCTCAGCGTTATAGACTAAAATGAACCCCTTTATCAATGCGACGGAATAGAATCATGAAAAATATTCGAAAGAAAAGAAAAAGGAATGTTTGAGAATATTTCTATCGCATAAGTCAAGTATAACTACTACTGCGGATGAATGTGGCAAAACAGGATTCGGATGAGCCAAAATGGATAGAAATGCCAAGTTTACCAAATAATAGTAATAATTCAATTGATGTGGAGCAAGATTACCATGATCTTGGCGAGAGGTATCCTCAAGCACCTGTTCCAAAACTTTCCAACGACACACTAATTCATAGAGCAAGTCTTGAAGATATTACAGGAATTCCGATGATAATGGATTGGATTGCAGATGGAGACATTGTAATAGTTGAAATGAGTTCAATAATTAATCGAGAAATAGAGTTACAAACTGCTGTGTCTAAACTACAAAAATTTATTGAAGACGATATTAAAGGAACTGTTTTCGGCTTAGGACATAATCGCTTATTGCTTCTACCACCAGATTATGGTTCTAATAATATAGATTCAAATTCTAACTGAGATGAGAATATGGAAAGTAAAGTAGAACAACCTTGCCCAATTTGTTTTTCGGAAGAGGGGTTGACAATGATAGCACATACTTCCGAAATACCTTATTTTGGAGAACATACACAGTTAACAATTTTGTGCCCTTCATGCGGATGGAAACATACTGATTTCATACCTGCTGAAGGAAAAAAACCGGGTGCATGGAGTTTAGATATTTCGGATTCAGAAATGTTATCCGTTAGAATAGTTAGATCTTCATCATGTACTGTAAAAATTGAGGAATTGGGTTTAGAGGTTGATCCTGGAGGAGCCACTACTGGATATGTATCAAATGTCGAAGGAGTGTTGAATAGATTTGAGGGTGCAATTCAATTAATGTATAGGCAATCAATATCTTATGATGAAAAGGATATTATTGAAAAATGTGAGTCATTGCTAGAAAGAATTAATTTAGTCAAGAGTGGAAATTTAGCGGTTAAGATAGTTCTTCTAGACCCAATGGGGCATAGTCAAATTTTACACGGAGATGCAGTATCTAGAGACTTGACAACTGAGGAATTGGATGAATTAGAAGTTGGCCCTAGCATCCCTATTTTTAGCCCTGAAGAAGTCTGATCATAATTTAGAATCATTGGATAAAAAATCTTCAATTCTATCTGACCATTGATTTCTTTTTTCAGATAAATCAGTCAACCATTCAGTAGCTCTATCAATACATATTTGTTTGATTTCACCGGCTAATAGCCTTCCTGATTCATAATCACGCCCAATAGATTCTAACTCCTTGTCACTTTCTTCGAAGAAATATTGCAGATATTGATACGCAACATCTTTTGATAAATCTCCACCTAATCTTCTATGTTCTTCGACTGTTGCCTGACCACCACTAAAAGCACGTTTAACTTTTCTAGACATATCTTCAATAGAATCGTCCATAAATATGGTAGTTTCTGGTTTAGAAGAAGACATTTTATCGCCAGTCATACCAACTACAAAACGATGATAGGTCGAGCAAGGGGGCATTAATCCCATACCTCCAATATTTCTTTCTAGAGATAAAAGTGATAATTGTATCTTAGATTTATCAAGAATTGTCGCACCAGGAATCTCGATAGTACCATGTTTAGGATTTGACATTATATCCGCAAATCCAAGTTTTGCTAAAGAAGATTTTAGTTTATCAAATAACTGATTTCTAACGTCACGATTAATGCTCCCATTACTTGAAACCCCCATTAAATTTTTATTTTCTTCTTGAATTGATAAACCGATTGTTAGCCCACCACTCTTACGACTTTTAACATTAAACCAGTTGGTTTTACTGACTAGACCTCTGGTTAAACGAATGTGAGGGTCCTGATCTACACCAACTGGTACTACAATTGGCCTTAATCCACCATACTCATCTAATTGTGGATGAACTATATCTCCTGCCTGAACTAATGGGGCCTGAACGTGAGCTAAATTAGTTTCACCAGAAAAACCATAGATAGCCTCGAACTCAGAAATATTTGTTTTCTGCCCCAAAGTAAAACCCAATCTTTGAACAATCGGTCTCATACTCTGAAAGTAAACATTGGTTTTATCAGGATCGAGTCCCATTGCCGCGTAATTATTTATGTATTCTGAAAGTGCGATTTTTCTTCCTTCTTTCAATGAAACATTTCTTGTAGCAAGGGCTTCTAAATCTGCAACTGTAACTGTTACATCTCCTCCTTGATCTTGGAACCATTTAACTTGATTAATTACCATACTATGGCCGAGATGCATTTTTCCACTAGGCATTAATCCAGTCAAAACGCCAAAATTATCTCCATGATTAATTCGAGAAAGGATTGTATCTAAACCTCTATGAGCGAAAATAATACCTCTTCTATGTAAAAGATTAGGATTAGGAATTTTAGAGATTTCAATGTCACTAAGGCCGAAATTATCTCTAATTCTTTCATAGTCAGTAGACTGTTGAGACGACCAGGGGTCTATGCGAGAGCCACTTGTCATACATGGTCGTGTGTAAACCCCTCAATCAAGGCTACGCATAAAACATTAGAAATAAGCCCATCTAGCATACTAATCAATAACGACGGAAGTTAGATACAATGACAATAATACACTGTTTGGGTTCGGGTCTTGTAGGCTCTTTTGTAATTAAAAAATTATTAGAAGAAAAATTGAAAATCAATCTTATAGATATTGAGGATAAGGGAAAATTTAGCAATAATGATTACTTAACAATACACGTTACAGATGCGATAGAATATTGTAAAAATACGTCAGAAAATGATGAAATATATGTTAATATGTTACCAGGATTTCTTGGATTTAAAGCTACAGAAATACTTGTCTCAAGAGGTAAGAAAGTAATTGATTTGAGTTTCAGTGAAACTACGCCAGATTCACTTAATCAAAAGGCTATTGATTCAGGAGCAAGAATACTGTGGGATGTTGGGATTGCCCCCGGTTTTTCTAACATGCTAATAGCATATGCTTCGAGATTTGGAGGAGGAATTTCTAATGCAGAAATAAGAGTAGGAGGTAATCCTGTAGAAAGAGACGAGAAATGGAGTTATATGGCGCCATTCTCACCTAATGATGTAATTGCAGAATATACTCGTCCTGCTAGAATAATTAAATCGGGGAAAATAATAACTTTGCCTGCGTTAACTGACATTCACAAAATAAATGTGAAGCAGGCAGGAGTAATGGAATCTTTCTTAACTGATGGGCTCAGAAGTTTACTCAGTACAATTCCCGCAGAAGATATGACTGAATATACGGTAAGATGGCCAGGCCATATTCAGAGATATATTGATGAGAGAGATTCGAATGTTTTGGACCAAAGACAGTTGATTAAAGATTGGAAGTTTGATAAATCACGTAGTGAATTTACTTGGATGGAAATTAAAGTTAATTGTATGAACGGTGAGAATATGACTTGGACAGTATATGATCAAGGAAAAGATGAGGACTCATCTATGGCTAGAACTACAGGACTAGTAACAGCATCATGTGTTAAGCAATGGATTTCTAACCCTGATTTGATTCAAGTTGGCGTACACCCGCCGGAAAGCTTACCCAATGAAGTCATTGCAAATGTTTCTCAATTACTCAAAGATGAGGGGGTAGATATCAATGGTCCCGGAATAATCTTATGATTCTCTAATCGATTTATCCCTAGCAACAAGCCACTTGATTGTTAAAGGAGTTGCAATTAGTACTGCAATCGCTATTATCGGTAGCCTCCAATCCATTTCTAATGCTGCCGGTCTTTCAATTAACCATGTAAATAATAAAGGAGAATCATAGAAGTCCGATGCCCATTCATGTAGATTTTTTACATGATGACCCACAACCGTGACACTATGGTGTAAATCATTGAAAGTTTTCAAAGGACTGTGGGAAAAGGACAGGTTTTGTTCCAACTGAATAACTACCTCATCACCAGGAGAAATTGAAATAATAATACCTTCTTCAGTTAATCTCCAACCTTCTCGTAGAGATTTGGTGTCCGGTGTAAGCAAGGGGAAAATTTCCCCATCTCCAAATTGGACACTAGAAACATTAGCCTCCGTATTTATCATTAAGCTACCAGGTACATTCCAATTTGAATCAGAATTTATTGGCAATTCTAAATTAATAGTAGAATTAGATGAGTCAATTAAGATTCTTGAACTAGATATATTGTGGTTAAACCACTCACCCCAAGTAGTATACCATATATCTTGGTTTTCTAAAAAATCAATAGCTGGCTTATCTTCTCTGACTTTAAGATCAAAGATTCTGGCTTCCCAATATATTGAGATAAGTGAATCTTTTTCTGCGGATTCTAACAAACCAATATCTGCTACATTTTTCTCAAGACTACCCCCATTCCTTTGAACAATGAAGAAATCCTCAGTTTCGGTTTTCAAATTATCTCCAAGAATAATAAATCCTGATTCTTTTAATGAAGAAATTGTAGAATTAGTAATAATATCGGGGACACCAAAAGAAATGGGTTCTGAACCCCAACGCGATGAATTAGTATGACTAGATAAATAATTCTTACAGGATTCAATTACTGAATTATCATAATTAATATCTAATCCTTCATAGCCATGACAAGCGAATTCATCTCCATGTTCAAGTCTTTCTGGGCCGATTAAATTCCAAAGCCAATTGTCATCATCCCAATCAGCCATAACTGTAGGAGTCAAAACTGGAGTAAGGAAAATTACTACCAGAAATACACCCACAGGCCGTACTCCCATAATATTCCGAGTTAGGATTATGAGATTAAACCTTGTAATGCAAGTCGAAAGCAATAAGTCTAATCTACTTCCCCGTTTGATATGGATGCTATCAGATAAAAGCCTAGGATTAATTTCTAATGAAGTTGGTTTAGATGGAGGGGAATCTAAATTTAAAACTCCCTTGATGTATAAAATTCTTTTATTTATTCTGCCGGTACCATTTAGGGCAATAACTAATATCCATTATCACGGGTTAGAGAAAATACCAGGAAATGGTGCTGTAATTTTCGTAGCCAACCACACATCTCATGTCGACCCTTTTTTGAAAATTGTTGCCGCCAAAAGACCCGTTCATTACTTGGCCAAAAAGGAACATTTCGAATCACATGCTACTAAGGTATTAATGGAGAGTACAGGCCAGATAAGTACTGCGAGAGGGAACGGCTCTGATAATGCATTAGAAAAAGCAGTCGATGTACTCGAGTCCGGTAGTTCAATGGGAATATTTCCAGAGGGAACAAGGTCGAGGAATACTCAACCTCCATTTTTGCAGCCTGGAAAAACTGGTGCGGCAAGGTTAGCAGCAAAGTTTCCATTAACCCCTGTAGTTCCGATCTCAATAAAAGGAGCAAGAAATTTTATGAAGCCAGGGAGTTTAATGATTAAACCGTGGAAAAGAATTGATGTCCATATTGGAAATTCTATTACTTTTGCAGAATGGTTATCTAACCCCTCGGGAGGGGGCTTTGATGATTCAAAAATCGAAGGAATTTTATCAAAAGACGAAGAGGAAAAGAGAATGGAAATGAAGAAAATTTATCGGAAATTTACTGATCAAATTATTGAAACTCTAAGACTTAATGGAGCACCTTAAGTGACTAATAGAGAGTATCATTCAAAGACTGTCACTCTAACCGCTATAATAAGATGGAGCAGTATCTAGATTTTCTAAGTCGAATCCTTGAAGAAGGAGGGAGTAAGGAGGATAGAACAGGTACAGGCACCAAGTCAATTTTTGGACACCAAATGAGATTCGATTTAACCGATGGCTTTCCCGCAATTACAACTAAAAAAATTCATTGGCCAAGTGTAATACACGAGCTTTTATGGATAATCTCTGGAGATACCAATGTTAGTTATCTTCAAGAAAATAAAGTAAGAATATGGAATGAATGGGCAGACGAAAATGGTGATTTAGGACCTGTATATGGAAAACAATGGAGGAAATGGGTTTCTAATGAGGGTGAAATAATTGATCAAATTAAGAATGCTATCGAATTAATCAAAGAAAATCCTCAATCAAGAAGAATTATTGTTTCTGCTTGGAATGTGGGTGAGTTAGAAAAAATGGCTCTAATGCCATGCCATGCATTTTTCCAGTTCTATGTAAGAGACGGTAAACTGTCATGTCAATTGTATCAAAGAAGTGCTGATGCATTTTTAGGTGTACCATTCAATATTTCTTCATACAGTTTACTAACATGTATGATGGCACAAGTTTGCGGACTTAAACCGGGAGAGTTTATCTGGACTGGAGGTGACTGTCACCTTTACACGAATCATCTGGAACAAGCGAAACTACAAATTTCAAGAACGCCTTTAAGACTACCAAAATTAATCCTAAATCCCGAAATCAATAATATTGATGATTTTAAGTCCGAAGATATTCAAATTGTAGATTATGAACACCATCCTCATATTTCTGCTCCAATATCAATTTGAGGTAGATAAATGAAAATCATGATGATTGTTGCAATGGATGATCAAGGCATCATTGGACAAGATGGAGAACTTCCTTGGAGGCTATCTAGTGACTTGAAGAGATTCAAAAAACTAACAGTCGCTGATGGATTCAATGCCGTCGTAATGGGGAGGAAAACATGGGACTCATTACCAATTAAATTTAAACCCCTTCCTGAAAGACTGAATATAGTGATGTCCAGAGACACAAAATGGTCTGGTGAGGGTGCAGAAATGGCATTATATCCAGGTAGGGCTATAGAAATAGCTTATGCGAACGGATGTGAAGAATTTTGGGTTATAGGTGGAGCACAAATTTATAGATTATACCTAGATAGAATCGACGAGATTCATTTGACAAGAGTCAATACAGAAAACAGTGGAAATATTAATTTCCCTGACCTAAATTGGCTAGAATGGGAAGAAGAGATTATAGAAAAAATCCCTAGTGATGATAGCAATGAATACGATACAACCTATTCAATATTGAAAAAACTTGTTGAAAAATAGAATAAGTCTAATGTAAACACAGCATAAGTTTGAAGTAGGCTATTCTAAACCATTTATTATGAGAACTGACCATTTACCATTCCCTATGCCGGAAAGGAAGCATTCTCTTGAACAAAAATGGGTTGATTTGACATTCATGCATTGGGAAGTTGATCCAGATTTGCTCCGTGCTCATATTCCTGAAGATTTAGAAATTGATTTATTTAACGGTAAAGCATACATTGGAACAATCCCATTTCGAATGGAAAATGTTAGGCCAAGAAAACTTCCATCAGTATCATTTATCTCTAATTTCCCAGAGTTTAATATCAGAGCATATGTAACAAAAAATGGGAAAAGTGGAGTATATTTCTTGACCCTGGATGCTCAAAGTCATATTACCTGTATTTACGCACCTTATGCATACAGCCTTCCATACAGATATTCAAAGTGTGACTTTCAATCAAATGATAAGGGGGGATATAAATGGAAATCAATAAGGAAAAAAAATGGTGTTTCGCTAAATGGTGAATCATTTTCGAAAGGAATTTTACTTGAGGCGGGAAAAAATAGTCTTGAAGAATTTCTTTTCGAAAGATACTGTTTATATGTTAATCATAAAGGATCGATTTGTAGAGCTTATACATACCATGAGCCTTGGAAATTTAGAATTGGCGAGGTTAATATAATTGAAAACACACTTACAGAGTCATATAATTTAGGGGTCAAGGATTTACTAAAACCGGAACTAGTACATGTAAGTGAGGGAGTAGAAGTTCTAACTTGGAATATTGAATCAACAGAGGAGGAAGGAAATGAATAGAGCCTCATTAATCCTTGATGGAGACTGTGGCCTATGTAATAGACTAGCTATTTTTTTAAGTCCGAGGTTAAGAGAACCTCGAGGGATTTCATTTTTGACAAATGATAGTAAAGAGGGAAAAAATATAATTCAAAAATTACCAATTAATCAACAAAATGCAGATACAGTTTATTTGGTTATTAATGATGTTTCGTACTTCAGATCTGCCGCTGCAATAAGATGTCTTCTTTATATGAGGTGGAATTATAGAATTCTATACCCTTTCTGTTGGCTAATTCCTCTACCAATAAGAGATTTAGTTTATATTATTATTTCAAAGAATAGACATAAAATATTTCTAAAACCAGAAATTTGTATTATACCCTCACTAAATGATGATTGATTACTTCTAATCATACTTCCAAGAGATATGTTCTGAATTCGGAAATTGATAAGATTCTGATTCCGGCCAAGAAAATAATTGCGCTAAGAAGATAATTGATGATTGGTTTGCTAGATCCGTAGATTCGCTAATATCTAATAAACCATCACAACCTCTAACAGCGCAACCTATTGGTGCAAAGGCATAGTGACCTGAGTTATTAAAAATACCAAAATTAATCAAGGAATCTCCTAAATTCATTGATGTGTTAGTGACTTCTGAAATCACGGTAGTATCGTCAACTAGTCCGGTTAACACTAGTGTAGGGACTCCAACATTTGATATCCCCGAATCTAATACTGAACCATTCCAAGGTGACAATAATATTGTTGCTCTAACCCTATTATCTGAAAAAATAATTTTTTCGCTATCAAGATTATTCTCGGAAATATAATCAATCGCATTACAGTGAATAGGATTACCAATATCACAACCTGAAATTAAATCTGAAACATATATTTCAGCACCAGAAACCATCATTGAAGCATATCCACCTGTAGACTGACCTATCGCAACATATCCATCATCAGGATTGATACATCCATTAAATTCATTATTAGCTTGATTTTGATTAACCAACCAGTCAAAACTTTCTTTCATATCTACTGGCATATTAAGTAAAATTTCTCCAAGCTTATTTGGATTAGCATCAAGAAGAGTTCCGAATTTGTGATCAGGAGCGATTGAAATGTACCCATGTGTAGCTAAGTGTTCCATCAAAAAAGCTGAACCCCACCTAATACTTGGGAATCCATGACTGTAAACTGTAACTGGTCTTGTTTCAGAACAATCTGGTGATGAGTCGTCCAACGCAAGACCTGGTAACACATTATTGTAGATTACTTTTTCACCTGACTCTGCTTTAGTTGGATACCAAACTTGTATGGTTATATCATGACCCCTAGAGGACGTGAATACTAAATCCATTGTGCCTGAATTGAATGGGCCGTCTTCCATTAGTGAAGTCACCGGAGATAAATCGAATGGATCTACAGAATCATCCCATCCATCACCGTCATCATCAGAATCAACTCCATTTGGTATACCATCAGAGTCAGTATCCCATTTCTCATTGGGATCATATGGGTAATGGTCTTGAGAATTATCTACTCCGTCACCATCTATATCATTATCTGAGTTGTCCCCAATTCCATCATTATCTAGGTCGTTATATTCTTCAGAGTTGAGTGGGTGTGAATCTATATCGTCGGGAAAATCATCATTATCATCATCAGAATCACACAAATCACCTATTTTATCTCCATCGAAATCTAACTGTTCTGGATTGAAAACATCTACACAGTTATCTTTCTTGTCGGCGATATTATCAGAATCAATATCTGACGCACCTAAACACCCAATGAACAAACTAGACAGAAAAATAGCAGTCATTATTGCAGATACTCTAGTCAATGTCATCAACTCTTAATCGGCACTTGTGTTAATAAGCATGTGTTTATTCATTTTTGTACTCTGTAACGCGGATTCCTAATTTGGTATGTATAGCAGGTCTATCCATTATTTTCTCTATTTTAGAGCAAAATTCGTTAAATAAATCAATCTTTAATGCTAGTGAATGGCCCAAAATTAATATCAAGAGATCTGCTAACTCTTCAGCGGCTTCTTCAGAAGGTTTTTCCTTAGTGATGGCTGCTGCGAATTCGCCTAATTCTTCCACGGTTAAAGCTAATCTGAAACCCATGTCATGACCCTTGTTTACAGGATTCTCAAAATCAAATTTAGAATGGAAAGCGGCTACCTTTTGCATCATCATATTCCATGATCTTTCTTCATTACTAAAATTCTCAAAATTCATCCAATCCTCAACGGTCAGTGGTGACATAAACAGACTCAAAGGAGATGAGTCATCAATTTATTGTATGTAATTTCTAGAATAATTTAGTTAAAGCATCAATACAATTGACAATTTTTTCTCTCATTGATGATGCCATTGAATCTACTTCTTCATGGTCAATTTCTGCTTGGGGGTCTCCAGGAGTCCTACCCGCAGCCCAATTTGATGAGCAGGCTAGAGCGACATGAGGGGTATTAATTTCAGAAATTAATCGTTGTTCTGGCCCTAATGTCATTCCAACTACATCTGCACCAAGTTTAACTAAAGCGTCAATTTCAGATGGTGTCTCAAATTGAGGGCCTACACATTGTGCAACTATTAAGTCCTTAACCACATTTTTTTGTAGACTATCCAGTGTATTATAACAACATTCAATTGCTTCATAATCGAAGAGATTAGTTCTATCTGAATGTACTGCATCGCCATCATGAAATGTCCAAGGAAACTGAGTCAAATCAATAATATCTTTCGAAATCCCTATATCACCGGGAGGGAAATCATTTCTCATAGTCCCTACAGAGTTTACACTCAAGATAATATCTGGATTACAACTAGATATTGCAAATATATTCGCTCTATGTTCAATCATATGAGGCGGAGTACGGTAATCGGAGGATGAATGATGCCTATCTAATATGAAAATTCGATGCTGTTTTTTTTCGATTACAGATATGGGAACTTCACCCCATTCTGATTCTATTCTTAGTAGGGAAATATCTGAATTGAAACTTTTTACATAATTACTAGTTAGTTCACTCATACCTGTACCACAAATCACAGCAATACGAGACATAACTTCCCTCTCAATAAGAGGTGGTGTTCTTTGTTATTAACAATCACTCATTAAGTCTGTCAATAAGTTCTGCTTTTTTACCAGAAACCGGTTTTCCTGCAGCCTTGAGTAATTCCTTTAATTCACTAACAGTAAGAGAGGAATAATCTACTTCAACAGTTTCAGAGGATTCGGATTCAATTTCTTCCTCGTTAACAACTTCTTCATCTGATTCTTCTCCGATAACCTCTAATGACTTGGATTCTAATTCTTGTTCCTTTTCTTGAGCATGAATCTCATCGAGTGTTGGTCCGTCTTCAACTAACACACCTGATTGAATCAGTTGGGTACGTCGAATAACCACAGTTCGAACCGGTTGAATTTTTGAAACCGCTTCTTTGATTTTATTTTCTAGAGTTCCATCAAGAGTTGCTGCTTGTAGTTTGAACCATGTAGATGTTGCACCTGTAGTCAAGATAATATCTCTAGCAATAGTGCGCATTTGTTGTTTTTGACTAGACTTAATCCTAGCTCTAGAAATCATTAATGGCTTGAAACGAACGTAGAATCCATCTTCTGTAACAACATCAATAGTGTCATCAATTTTACCACGGTCCCTTCTTACCTGTCTGCGAACATGATCTTTAAGCAACTCATGGCCTACAAATTCAGTGATTGCATCGTTACCAAGAACATCTGTAACTTTGAAAACAACTTTCACATGCATCTTTGAAAAGTCACCATCTAACTCATTTTGAATGACTTCGTAGTTTCTACCAATTAGTTGTGATGGCTCTTCAGCCAAAGTTTCTCCTATCACTCTAAATGACCAAGGGGTTCTAGGAGCCCTGATTGTGAACCAGCGCTTTGCCTTCCACTTGTCTCTCTGTTTACGTGCCGCTGCTCTTGCTGATGCTCCTTTTGCCATATTCAACGACTCCGTATTTACCGGGGGCTGCCCCGTTTGCGAACCGTGCGACTTTCATGCAGTATATGAACGAGACGCAATAAACAGTGTTGGAAATATTTACTAAGCGTGGCATTCAATACTGTAATGCTGTAGGAATAGATATGAGTTTGCATAGCGTGTCATGGAGAGTTAATGTAAGCGCGTTGGATCAAACAGAATTAATACAGGATTCAGTTAAATGGATTGCTGGTGATAAATCTTCTATTGAATTATCTAAAGATAAATCATTCCATGGTGCTCAACAATTTACTATTTTAGCGAAGAATATGAAAAAAAGAGGTGCAAGGAAATCCCTGGAAAGGCTTGGAAAGGATATTTTGAAAGAACTCTTAGAAAATAATATCCAACTAAGGATTGATGAAAATAAGAATTTTTATGTGAGATTAAAACTTAGTGAACTTGTGAAAGGTGAAATTTGTTTAGCGGAAAGAAATAGTATTTCTTCAACAGTCAAAGGTATATTCAAGATAGAATCATACCCTGGAGAATCAGCTGTAGAAGTTATTACAAACTTAATTGAGGATATAATTAACCTCGAATAATTATACTAGAATATTGTAGTTAATACAAGTATTCTTATGTGTTACTTCTCACGATATGTTATGACCCACGTAGTAACAGAGGCTTGTGTGATGCATAAGTATCAAGATTGTGTAGCTGTATGTCCAGTAGAAGCATTCAGAGAACATGAAAATTACCTTGTAATAGACCCTGATGAGTGTATAGACTGCGCTGCTTGTATACCAGAATGCCCCGTTGAGGCAATCTTTGCCGATACTGACTTACCTGATGAGCATGCACATTGGCTAGAAAAGAATGAAAATGAAGCACCGGACCTACCAATAGCTGAGGGCGATTCTCCAGTTCTGGCAGATAATTAAATTTTAATATTAGCATTTTATGAACATAGGTTCATGAATGATAACCATGACGAATGGTCATGAATGGAAGGTTCAACTTTACTGACATGAGACATGGCACATCCTTATTGAAGAGAGGATTTGCAAAAATGCAAGAAGGTGGAGTCATTATGGACGTAGTTACACCTGAAGAAGCTCATATTGCTGAAGACGCAGGAGCAGTATCTGTAATGGCCTTGGAGAGAGTACCCGCGGATATTAGGGCACAAGGTGGAGTTGCAAGAATGAGCCATCCTGATATGATAAAAGAAATTATAGAAACTACAAGCATTCCAGTAATGGCTAAGGCTAGAATCGGACATGATGATGAAGCGAAAGTTCTACAATCACTTGGTGTAGACATGATTGATGAGTCAGAGGTTCTAACTCCAGCAGATCCGTTTTATCACATAGCAAAGAACGACTTCACAATTCCTTTTGTTTGTGGTTGTACAAATCTTGGAGAAGCCATTAGAAGAGTTGCAGAAGGTGCAGCTATGATCAGAACGAAAGGGGAAGCAGGAACCGGGAATGTAGTGAGCGCAGTTCAACATGCGAGATTAGTTAAGGAAGAAATTTTTCATGCGAAAAATTCTGATTCACAGGGTATTGAAGATATGGTGAATGTGATTATGAGAGGATTTAACAGAATGCCAGATGCTTCTGAATTTGACATTAGCATTACAAGAACACCTTTTGGAAAAACTTCTGACCTAAGGACTGAAGTCAAATCAATATTACATGATGTAGTAGAAATGGAAAGATTACCAGTCGTCACATTTTCAGCGGGCGGAATTGCAACACCGGCAGATGCTGCTCTAATGATGAATCACGGTATGGATGGAATTTTTGTTGGTTCTGGAATATTCAAAAGCTCTGATCCTAAGACAACTGCTGAAGCCATTGTTCTAGCAACTCATAGATATCAAGACCCTGATTCAGTAGCAGAAGCAAGTAGGATGATTGGAGAAGCAATGCCCGGTTTGGAAATTGAGACTCTCGATGTAAGAATGGAAAAAAGAGGATGGTAATTATTTCTTACCACGAGTTGTCCCAAGTTTACGAGATTGCTTTTTCCCTCTCATATTTTTAGAAACAGGTGATTTAGAATCTCCAGTTAAAACGCCACCCAGTGTTAATGATCCACTATTGATTAATTGAGATGCTAAGGAATCTGCCATTCCCTCGTCTTCGCTCGGGAGTTTTAGAGCATCTCTAACAGATTGATTATGATCTTTAATTACTTTTACACGCTCTTCTTCAGCTGCTTTCATTTCATCTCTAATTTCGTTTACTTGGCTGATTAATTCCTTCATGTTCTCATGTACTTCATTTGCAGATTCTCTGCTAGCCACATATGCCAAATGATATCTATCTGCCTCTGCTCGTAAGAAATCTCTTTCAGCAAGCATAGGTTTTACATCTTCCCAAATTAAATCTGCTTGCTTATGGAAATCTATCATTTCTTGATGAGCCTTGTCAGCTTCAGATTTAAGTAATTTAATAGAACCGTCCATATCTCCTATATCGATATTTATTGCCTCGAAATCCTTTACTGCTGGCATTAATTTATCTCTCTTTGAAATTAACACTTTTAATTTCTTCAGTAATTTATTCTCTGTTTCTAAAATCAATCGACCATCAGTCATCATAGTATTCTCAATTTTTTCTATCTCATTAATAGTCTCGGATAATTCAATTACTACTGACTTAGTTCCTTTAGCATCATCTTTACGCCCTCTATTTTGATTAATGAGTTCTCTAATTTGTTTTTGAATCTCATCTCTTCTCGCTTTACAGATTTGAGCTTGGTCCCTAACTTTCTTTTGCTCATCTAATTTATCTTTAATTGATTCTCTAATTTCCTTACTTTGTTCCTGTAATGCATTTCTTGAATCAGCGGCTCTTCGCGCATCTTCATTGAATGAATTTCTTTGTTCTTTCATTCTACGGATTTTTGTTTCCATAGCATGCAACCTTGTTCTAAGGTCATCATCAGGCCTCGGCTGCTCATCCTTCACAAGGTCGCCGAGAGAGGAACCCTTCTTCAATGAAACTACTCGATTCATAGACCTAGAAGAGACGTAAAGAGAGGCAATATTGGTGAAATAATTGCTATTCCTGCACCAACTAAGAAGATTGCGCCGATTGAAATTCTTAATCTTGTGAACAAATCTGCTCTATTTTGTACCGTTAATACTCTACCACTTAGTAAGTTACCATCTTCATCCTCTAATCTTACAGTAACGGTAGCTTCTCCTGTTTCTTCAGGCAATAAGCTCTGCCAGATAATTTCTGTAGATTTTATAATGATTGGTAATTTCTGCACAAAAGAGTCGTTATCAATCTGATTTAATAGTTCGTAACTAGAGTCTACTCTGAGTTTGTAAACACATTCAGAAGGTCTGAAATCAGGAGTTTGAATTTTTAATATGAGATTCGCTGGTTCAGGGCCATTATTCAAAACATAAGCAAATAAATTTGCTTGACCGACCACAAGATTTTCCATATCAACATCGAACCAGATTTCGTGATTAAGCCCAGTATCTATCTTCATTCTCAAACGGTCATGAAGGCGGAAAAAAGATGCACACCTATCTCTCGCCCTAATGATTAAACGATCCCAGGTTTCTTCACCCAATTCAGGATGACGGAATAATTCATCAATAATATCTAGAGGCATCATCACCCCAAGTTCTGAACGAAAATCTTCTTCATCCAAAAAACCTGCCCTCCTTAAGTGCAATAAATGGAGTAGTTTTTCTTGTAAATCAGAGATATTATTTCCTTCATTAACAGAATGTTGTATTGACCGTAAATATTCAGAAATACGTACTGAAAGAAGCGGGTCAACATGAGCACTAATTACATCACTAAATGGTCTTTTCAATAAAGCAGGATGTATTGGTGGTGAAAAAGAATCTAACATGCCCCACGTTTCACATGTATTAAATCTCGAACGATTAGATACCATATGAACACCATGACCTGATAAAAGAAATCCTGTTGAAAAAGATAGTAGAACTGAGTTTCCACTAACAAAATCAGAAAATTGAAGACTCGAAATTAAAAATATACCTGAAAGAAACATTAGAAAAGTAGTCGCTACAACTTGTCTAAATGAGCCTTCTATAGTTTCTTTCATCTCTGCATAGCCATGAGCACTTTTGAATGTTAGACCCGTCTTTGTAAGATAATTTGATTGAATATTAAAAATTCTTCTTGTAACAGATAAGAGTAGTAAAAGTAAACATAGAAGACCCAAATCTGCGATGATAAAGAAAAACGCTAGATAATAAAACCCTACTTCTATGGTGATATTGAAAGGAATTACAGGTAAGACATGATTTACCCACCAGTCGGGTTCTGAACCGGTAAACAATTCTGCAAAACCATATAATAAAATTACTAAAATTGGTATTATCAATATGAATCTGGCACCTCTACTGATAAAAAGACGATCTAATTTGACAAGGTTTCTTTCATATTCCTGTAATCTTTGAATACCCTTTAAATCAAAATTTACATCCTGATTAATCTCTTTAGAAAAATCATCAATCTCTGGTGCTGAAGGGGGTTGAATGCTCTCTTCAATCGATAGAATATCAAAATCATCATTAATATTCGACATAATTATCCCTACTCAACTCGAACTATGATTTTGAAACTTAATTCTCTCGAAAATGCGATTTCAGAGCCATCACAATAAAATTTATTTGATTTTTTGATTATAGAATTACCAATTTTGATACCTGCATTTTCTAGCGTTTTGATAGCCACACCACTAGAATTTATTAATTCTATTATCGAGGGTGTTTCTTCGGGAAGTGCTGATAAAGGTAACAAAATATTTGTTGTAGAAGTAATCATACTTCTATCCACTGTCGGAATCATCACTCCATCTTTATTTCTCTCTGGGTACCCTAACATTCGATCAATAGATGCTTCTAAATTCTCATCAATACTATGTTCAATCTTACAGGCGACTGAATCAATGTCACCATCAAATCTAATCACATCTGTTAACAAAATTTTTAACAACTCTTCCCTTCTCTTAATTCTTGATGAATGTTTAAATCCCTCTGAAGTCAACCTACATCCTTTGTAAGGAATATATGTCACATAATCTCTAACTGAAAGTCTTTGAATCATTTCAGTAGTTGATGCAGGACTTACTTCCATGAGTTCTGCTAATTTTGTAGTTCTTACTATTTCACCAGGTTCTGCGAAGTGAGCCTCGAAAATACGTTTGAGATACATTTCTTCAAACTCACTTAAATCAGACATATTAAACCTCAACCAATTTTTGCTATAAATTCAACTCTACAAGCCGGACAACGTGACCTTACAGGCCTCTTATCGAGAGCAACTCTAAGAGTTTGTTCACATTTGGGGCATGATAGTAGATCAGTAGTCGATAATGCCTCATACTCAGAAATAATATCTTCATCATCTGGTTTTTCTACGCTCATACTATCTTCAATTTCATTTTGAGTAAAACTCTTTTGTGAGAATTGCATTGAGCAAGCAGGACATTTTACAGAGCCATTATGCTCAATTGGAATATTTAACCTCTGATTACATGAGGGGCAAGATACTTCTTTCTTTAATTCAGAAGCATTATTTTTTACAAACCTATTATTCAAGAAATCACCTCTAAATAATTTAGAATTGGTTGAAGGTGTTCGTTGCGAAATCGCTCTGAAAATTACTAGGCTAGTCATAACAATAGCAAGGCCAGACAGAGCACCATAGATTGCAGCATAGACACTAAATGGAAGCGAAAAGCTAGCACTTGACCCGCTGTCAACTACTACTGATGTTTGGTTTTTTACAGTTAAATCTTCCATATTCCAAATGAATTCAACATCTACGGTTTGAGAATATTCCCAAGAAGGGAATTCTACTGTCCCTGAATAATCATTTCCAGGGTCTATGGAAGGAACTGAAACTTCAGTGAAAACGAGATTGTTTGCGACACCAACTACTCTCAATAATCCTGCAGATGATGCAGAAGTACCAGTGTTTTCAAGTGTATAGTCAATTGTAAATGTATCACCCAAAGAAACTGTTGTTGGTGACATACCTGAAATTAATATTGAAGGGATAACTAATGGCGGAATTAATTCAATAATTAGTTCTCCATCGCCATTCAAAGGAAGCCAACCATTTGGACTCACAACTACCTTTAATCGACTCGCATCAGGGTGACCAAGATTCAAATTAATATTCCTTATACCCGGATTCATTTGGATATTAAATTTTTGAAACTCACCATATTCATTTCCTGATTTCATGAAAATTTCTACCCCCATACTACGATTTAATCCAGAACTGAGAGAAATTGACATATCCAAATCTAATCCATCTTCGAGATCCCAAGAAATTTCTTCTAATTCCACAATAATGTCTTGTGAGTTTCTAACTTCTATGTTGGAACTTCCATTAAGAGATACCTCGACACCACCATTTAGTGAGGAAATTCTCCAATCAACATTTAGAGAACCAGATAAAAGTGGGACAAAATTAGCTGAAACCTCTCTACTAGAGCCTGGAGAAATTGAAATAAATTCTCCATTGACAAGAGTTGTCCCATCATCTCTAGTTAATTCTAGCCTAACTGAATCACTAGTAGAGCCTTGATTATGTACCAATATTGATGCAGTTAATTCATCACCGACATGTATTGGTTGTCCGATAATAACAATCTCATTAGAACCCGCAGAAGAGAAATTTACGGGATTAGGGCCAACTCTGATTTCGAGTACTTCATTTTCAAGAGTATTATCTACCTCTAGCTTACAAAGAATATAACCTTCAGTAACCGGACCAAAAGAAATTTCGATATCATTCGTTGACAAATTACCTATTAAAACTCCCGAGTTACCTCCATACCATTGTCCATCAAAACCAAAACTAAAGCTCCAATACGCATCTTCAGAAGAAAGATTTGTGTTAAAAATTTGAATTTTTAATGCTATGAAATCACCATCAGATGCAGAATTATTTCCTGTCTTTTGCAATGTACTTCCATCTAGATATTCAACAGACCATGTGTTATCTGCAGAAATGTCAAAATCCGTATCTGCAGCAGACGTATTAGAAGAAAAAATAATCATTATTATTGATAATAGTAATAAAACCTTCAAAGAAGAAACTGTTGTTCTTCGGGTCATTGGATTATACTCGACAAGAACAACCGTATGAATGAAACCCCTCTTCGAGGTCACATAGTGACCTTTATTGATAACTTTCGTCAGCCCCGTACACTATGAACACTGATGAGCTTCTCGCAGTCACGCCGGAAGAGATGGCTAAGTCTCTTCTTGCGCGAAGACAATTGCTAAAACAACAATTACCTACAGTAATTAGAACTTTAGAGGCAGAAGAACAAAATCTTGCGCCTAAAGCAAAAAAGGCATTAGAAATTAATAAAAATATAAATTCGAAAGTCAGTGATTTAAAAGAAAAAAGGAATGAAGCTCAAAAAAAGGCAAATGAGTTATTAAAAATAGTCAAAGAAAGTAGAGAAAAATTAATTCAAAATGATGGAATGATTAATCTTGACCCTTCTTGGAAGAAAGAAAAAATGTTTGAAGAAATAGAAGACATTGAAAAGAAAATACAAACATCAGCATTAGACCATAAGGCTGAAAGAAAGTTGTTGGATAGAAGGAAAAAACTGATTGAAGAAAATGATAAATGGCTTAAACAAAGAAGAGATTTAAATCCTGAAATGGTCACATATATTGATGCAAGAAGAGAAATGAACTCGCTATATAGATTAGCAGACAAATCACACAGAAATATGCTTGACGGAGTGGAAAAAGCACAACCACAACATGAAAAACAGAAAAAGATTAGAGATGAACTGCGTGAAATTCGAAGACAATTAGATCGAGCAAGGGAATTGCTATCACAGTCCGACAAAGCAGTGGAACATTGGGAGAGAAGATTGGATAAAGGATTTGGTGAATTAGGTGATGGGTTCAAAGATTTATTGTCTGCACAAAGAAAGGTTGCTGAAGGAGGAGATTCATCTTTCGCAAGAAAGAAAACTAGTAGTAAAAAGACAAAAAAATCTCTTAATAACAAGAAAAAGGAGGAAGAAGAATGAATGATTCAGACCCTCAAGAAGGAATTTTTTCAGATTTAGAAGAAATATCACACAAAGAAGTAAAGTTATTATCAAACAAAATAGAACGTGAAATTAGAACAATTGAAGATGAGCATAAATCATTGAGAAATGAAAGGAAAAATCAAGTGGAAATTGTAAAATCTTTACGCCAAACAGTGGGCGAAAATGAAGCTATTAGTGATGAAAGAAGAGTTTTATTAAAGAAATTTCATCAATCGAGAAAATTAGCAGAAGATGCTAGGAAAAAGAGAGATTCAGTCAATGCATCTATTCCGCCTCCATCTAGTATTCTATCAGAATGGATGGCCGAAACACATCAGAGATTAGTGACTATTGATAATGATTTGACTGCAGTACCAACACTCCATAGAGAAATTGATATGTTCAAAAGATTTTTCGAACTTCAAGCAGCATACACAAGAAAACAAGATTCAGAAAAATTTCATGAAGATTATGTCAATCATATTAAAGAGATTAGAGAGATTACTAAGGAGTTAGATGCTACAAGGAATAAATCTCCAAAAGGAAAGGAAATAGATTCTTCACAAGAAGGACAAATAGATTCAAGCAGTGTGAATAGGTCAGATGTTAGGAAGATTAGTAAAAGGATTAATAAAATTGATTCACAATTAGATAAGATTTCTGAAGAAAGAAAGGCATTAAGGAAAGAATCTAATCGTCTAAGAACATATCTTAAATTGACAAGTAGTAGGGGCAAGCCAATAAAAATCTCAGAAGTTAAAGAAAGAGCGACGAGTGGAGATTCTCTAAATACGCAAGAATTAGGAGCATTACTTCGAACAGGTGGCCTAGCAGAATTAACAAAAAATAATACCGAAAAACCTAAGAAAAAATCATCTAAGAAAAATAAAGGAAAGAAACAACATCGAAGGCTTGGAGTAGCCAGAGGAGGGGCAAGATTGGGTTCACGAGTTTCTAAAAGAGATGAATGAGCAGTTGGCCATTTTACCTCGCCCCTATGCCCTTATATGAGGGCATTAACTCGGACAATGTGATAGGTGTTAGCAAATGATGGATTTTGACGAGGTAAGAGAGGTTCTCACACCTAAAAGTACATCATTAGATGAGAAACTTTCTGAATTTCGCGAGGATAGAGATAGTTGGAATGCTAAAGTTAAAAAATATTTAACCGAAAGGAATGAAATCAATAGACAAGTTAAGGAATTGATTTCAGAAGTTCAAAATCAAAAAGTAATCAGAGATGAAGCAAATTCTAAAGTTAAGGAGTTAAAAATTATTCGTGCAGAAAGATCAACAGTTTTGAAACAACTTAGAGCGGAATTACAAGAAAAAAAACCTGCTGAAGAGCGCCAAAAAATTGAGAAAAAAGATAAAAAACGTAATGAAAGAACTATCCAAGCTGAGATGAATAAATTGGAAATGAGATTTGAACTTGGTCATTTCCCAGGTAAAAAAGAAAAAGACTTTGGTCGGCAAATGAAAAAATTATATCAAGAATTAAAAGAAGTCAAACAACAAAAGAAAGAGAATGTATTCTCAGAGTTAGAATCACAAATTAGAAAGGCAGCGAAATTACAAGAAGAAGCTCATAGGCTTGTTGAAGATGCAGTTACTACGGCTCAAGAATCTCATGACTTAATGATAGAATTATCAGAGGAAGTGGATAGATTGAGAGCAAAAGCAAATTCTTCTCAAGAAGGAGTGATTCGATCTAAAAGGGAAGCAGACTTACTACACAACAAATATGTTGTATCATTGAGAAGTATTCATTCAATACAAGACCTATTTAAGGCAATGAATGCGCAAGAGAGGAATGTTGAAGATGATAATGGTGGCAAGTTAGAAGTTACAGATTTAATGTCTAGATTAATGTCAGGAGATACTCTATCAACTGAAGAACTAATGGCTTTACAAAGAAATTAATCTATAAATTGTAGACTTTACCGTTATGACTGTGAAGTATTTTTTCTTCACCATCATCAAATATTAAATTCCATCCTGGTATTTGAGCATACTCAAAATTAAAATTTAATGATGAAATATCTACTCTCCACCACTCAAGCATCGTCGACTTGACTAATTCATCACTATCGTTTGATTGCTCTTTCTTCCTGTAATCAAGTAATGGTTTAAGATTTGACTTGAGCATTTCCAAGGAAAACCATTCGCTCTCAGAAGGCTGGATTTGGCGAAGACCCGGAGGGTTTTCGAAAATTTGATCTTCGGAAAAAGGAAAAATCTTATTCATCCACGGGTCTTCAATAAAAGACCATTTTTTGGTATCTTTATTCGAATCGGGACCAATCATTAAACCAGAAATTTGCCATAATTTAACTTCTAAAAGTACGGGAATTGTATTGAGTGAACCTGAAGGTTGATTCTTTAGCCAATCTTCTAAATCAATGATTGGATTGAGGGTTAAAAGTTGATTTTTGCCTTTATTTATGGTGTCTTGATTAGAGATATCTTCTGGTAAAATACTATTGTGAGAAGTACTATCCACTATTAAATCGCCTCTAAGGACAGATTCACCAATCCACCTAGATAATTTATCAGGTCCCCAAGTAATTACTTTGAAATCATTAGGAAAAATATTGAATAAATCAGTATCGATTTCTCTTTCACTTAAGATCCAATGCCTATCTCCTGGGGCGTCAATCGACCATCTTTCAATTTCATTTTTCGAAACGGGTAATATATCTGACTTAACATGCCAAATATATACTGATGAATCATTCATATTTTCGATATCAACTGGCTTTTCTGCCACACCTAGACATTTGAAACCATAAATATTGAAACTTTTCTCAACAGCCTCCAAACTCACTGTTCGAGAATTGAGAATGGCTCGAACAATTTCTTCCATACCATCCGGTATACCTACATCACTTCAAAAGAACTATCAATATAGAGAAAAAATCTCTATTATTGAATATTGTAAGATATTCAAACATTCATTGAGAGCGAAAGTAATTCACTCTGCCCAGGATCTAATACACAAACAGCACTTACTGGAAATGGCTTGGCACATGCAGCACCAAGCTGCCTATTCACTAAAGTAACTTGATGAAGTGTTACATCTGGATGATTTTGTTTTATGTCAGAAATATATTCTTTAGGGCAATTTGCAGCGACTAGGACCATTCTAGCATCGCCTTTTGTGCATGCACTTTTTGTTTGTCTCTGTCCGAAAAGTAAATTTCCTGTACTAATTCCTTGTTTTAATTGTCTTGCTAAATCCATAATAAATCCCCCTATGCATCCTCTGGTATGTAAAATAAGTCAACACTACCTGTTCCCAAAGCAACAGGTTGTCCAACAATAATATTCTCAGTGACACCTCTTAATTCATCTCTCTCACCAATAATTCCTGCTCTAAGAAGATGAGTTACTGTTACTTCGAAAGCGGACCTTGCAAGTATACTGTGCTTTGTGCCGCTAACTCCGTGACGACCTATAGCACGAACTTCTCCCTCACTAGTCATTACATCTGCAACCATCAACAAGTGTCTAACATCAACATCTAAACCTGCTCCTTCAAGTGTCAGAAGCATTTCATTAATTATTGCTTGACGAGCCGCTTCAATGCCGAGATAATCATGAATCTCAGTGATATTGTTTGTATAAGTTCTAGATCTATCTACTCCTGCATATTCGCTGACTTTAGATAGGTTAGATCCTATGGTAGAAATATAGTATTCACCAGTTTCAGCATTTGGCCCTTGTACGTTAGCCCTCATTATATCAGGAAGACCTTTCAATCGTAATTTCTTGATTTTCTCTTCTAATTGAAGCAAAGCTGTGTATGTAGGTGGATCACTAGATAAGGTAGCGAGTTCTTCCTCCTTAGCAACACCAGGAATTATCTTCAAAGTTTTGGGTTTATCGTCATTATCTGCTTGGACAAAGAGTCTTAATGCACGGGATAATTTATCACGAACTTCAGCACCGTTCATTTTCTTAACTCTAAGATTAGCATTATTGAGTGAAAGGATAATATGTCGTTGTGTAATATCTACGTCAATGTTAGCTATATCACGAGTTGTTGTTGTTTCCAATCCTGCTGCAATTTCTTGGACTAATTTTTGATTAGTTCGAAGAGGTTTACCTTTCGCATTATTTTCGTCAAGATAGATTCTCATAGTTGGAGTTTTAGGAACTTTTCTAGCATCTACAATTTCAATAATACGTGGAAGACCTTGTGTTACGTTTACTGTAGCCACACCAGCATAGTGGAATGTCCTCATAGTCATCTGAGTTCCAGGCTCACCAATTGATTGAGCTGTAGTAATTCCAACTGCTTCGTGTGGATCAACTCTAGAACCCTTAAGATGTTCATTGGCTGAGGTAACTACCTTCTTTGCCTTAGAAGGAGTTAATTTTGTTTCACCTCTTGCAATTAGAGCATTTACTAGATCATTAATTATTCTCGGCGACATAGGTGCATTCAGTTTAACCGATGCATCAGTCAATTGTGAATATAATTCAGATTCAACATCAACATCTCTGAGAATTTGAATCATTTTGGATTCCGAATCATAAGTTTGGATGGGTAAAGTTGCTCTTTTAGAACTTCTACTCCTTCTAGCGGCCTTTCTTCTCAATAATGTCTTATCAATTCTAGCCGCTGCTCTCTGAGCGGCTTTGGAAGAACCAGCCATTACTTCGAAGATTTTTGTAGCAGTGCCTGAGTCAGTACCACATATCTGAGCAATTTGTGATGAAGTTAATACTTTAACGTCATCCCATTTTTTATCATCAGCTAGTTTATGGGCATATTCTTCTTCTATACCCAAGTCCATAAGCTTCTTTTTTGTTGCACTCTTTACTACCATTAGTTAGCACCTCCTAATGCATCGTCTAGAACTTGATTGACATCGAACGGTTCACCCTTTCTACTTCTAGCAGGATCAACTTTGTCTTCTCCGTATTCGAATTGAATAATTCTATCTGCTGTGTTTCTAACTGAACGCATGTGATCATCTGCTACTTTCAAATCATCCATTGCGTTAATCAATCTACGTTGCATATATCCTGACTTAGAAGTACGGACAGCAGTATCAACCAAAGATTCCCTTCCAGATACTGAAAGCATGAAGAACTCTGTTGGTTCAAGTCCTCTCTTGAATGAAGATGAAACGAAACCTTTCTCTTCTGCTCCTTTGACTCCTCTCTTGAAGTGAGTTAGAACTCTTTCTTGGTATCCTCTTTCTAGCCTTTTACCTCTAACCTTAGGTTGACCAATTGAACCTGCCATCATAGCTAGGTTATCCATAGAACCTCTTGCTCCGGATGTTGCCATCAATACAGCAGAGTTGTCGTCACCAAGGAATTCTTTCGCTACTTTTCCAGATTCTGCCTTACCTGAATCTAATATATTGAGAATATTTTCTTCAAGTGTTTCTTCAGCGGTTCTACCTGGCCTTGTTTCATACCTACGACCATCTTTACCGAACTTTTCTAATTCGATATTCACGTTATCGCTAGCAGTTTTATTAATTTCTGCAATAGCCGCTTTAGCCTCTGGAGGTAAATCTTCATCATCAATACCTGTAGTGAAGCCCATTGATGTACAAATCGCTATTGTCATCTTAGTCATCCTGTTAATGAACTCCGCTCCTACATCTGGACCATGGGTATGGACAACAGCATCTAATAATCTACCATCTTCAGCACCGATTCCTCTCTTATCAATTGTTCCAGAAACGTTACCATCACTTACTTGTACATGGTCGCCTGATCTACTTGTATATTCAAGATTGAACCCCTCAGGAACAATTAAACTCAAAACATCTGAACCTAGATAGCCCTTTACGCCATCTATTTCTTTAATTTCCGGGAGTCCTCCATCCCAACCAACTGCGCCGAGAATCTCAATTACTAGCTTCTCTGAAAGTAGTTTTGAACCGTGGGTCAAAAGGTAAGAACCAGAAATATGGTCGTGGATTCCACCAATTACGGACCCACCATATCTTGGAGTGATAATGTGCTCTTGAACGCGCATCAAAATCTTCGCTTCTGCTCTAGCCTCTTCTGATTGAATTACGTGAAGGTTCATTTCGTCTCCATCGAAATCTGCATTGTATGGAGTACAATCTGCCAGATTAAATCGGAAGGTCTTGCCTTCCATAACTCTGATTTCGTGTACCATCATTGACATTCTGTGTAAAGATGGTTGTCTGTTGAATATTGTAACATCTCCATCAATCAAATGTCTTTCGATAACTACACCTGGTTTTGGATTTCCATCTCTATCTACAGTACTTAGCCTATCTTCAACATCTGTCCTGTAAGATTCTCCATACTCATCTTCAATGGATGGACTTCCACAGTGAGGGCAATTGACATCTAAATGTTCAGGGTATTCATCATCAGGATTGGAATGTTCCCAAAGCCATCTACTGTGAATTAAAGCGCGTGGATCATCAGGAGGAAGACTCTGTCCTTTCATGGAACCTTCACTTTCTTCTCCTCTCAGATTTGAAATTGTTTTCTCTAAATCTACACCCCATTCTTCTTCCAGATCTCCAATCGAATTTCTCCTCATTTGTCTCTTTAACTCTAGACCAGGTAGGAAATTAGGCGCAGGTAATACCTGATTTAGGTCAGGCCTATATCCTGAATAAGGCTCATCATCGCTTCCTGAATGACAATCAGGATTCATACATCTAAATCCAGCCCAAATATATTTAGTGCGATCAGTGATTCTTACTCTGAGTGTGTCGCCACGTATGATATAGTTCACACCAGGGTGTACATCAGGACCTCTCAGAATCATCTGTCTAAGTTGTTCCCTATTCCTATTTGTTACTCTGACTGGCACGGTTAATTCCTTGGCAGTTTTGACTGGAATTCCAACCTCATTAATACCCAAATTAGGATCAGGGGAAATAACAGTTCTTGCACAGAAGTTTACTCTCTTACCTGACAAATTAGAACGGAATCTTCCTTCTTTACCCTTCAATCTCTGTGTTAAAGTCTTCAAAGGCCTTCCTGAACGATGTCTTGCAGGAGGGATACCACTGGTTTGATTATCGAAATAAGTAGTACAGTGATATTGTAATAATTCCCATAAATCTTCTACAATTAGTTGTGGGGCTCCGGCGTCTCGATTCTCCCTTAATCTCTGATTAATTCTTAATACATCGACCAATTTGTGAGTTAGGTCATCTTCTGAACGATCACCACTATCTAGTGTAATAGACGGCCTTACGGTAATTGGAGGTACTGGAAGAACTTTCATGATAGTCCATTCTGGACGACTTGAGTCTTTATCCATCCCAATGAAAAGCAAGTGCTCATCCGGGATTCTTTCTAACCATTCCCTGATATCTCTAGCATTCAATTTATGCTCTCCTTTATTCTCTTTCTTTTCTTTGAAAGTAGAAGGTTTATCAAGAATAATTTTTCCTTGCTCAGAGCCACAATGCATGCAAATGGTTCTCTTTTTACTAGAACATTCTTTCTCGATATCTTTGATGATTTTCTTGAACTCTCTAGAGCCGACTCCGTGTTTAACCATTACATCCTTGACTCTATCTCGATAGTAATCTTGTTCTGATTTTTCAGGATCAAGAGGGTGAGTATTTGGTTGATCGTGCAGCAAAATCTTACTGCAGGAATTGCAAGTAGACTTCAATGACATCTTTATCAAATCAGTGAAACCAATGTGCATGATAGGCAATTCTAGTGCAATGTGACCAAAGTGACTTGGGCATTCTTCGTGTTTATTGCCACACGTTTCACACCTAACTCCAGGGTCAATAACACCCATCTTTGGATCCATCAAACCTTGTTTAAATGCATGTCCGTCATCGCGATATGTGTCAGCAGTTTTTACTTCAACAGCCGACATCTTACGAATTTCATTCGGTTCTAATAATCCAAATTTTATTGATTGAATCCTCTTTGGGATTTTCGCTGCATCTCTAGCACTCATTTTCTATCCTCCAGTTCAAGTCTCATGGCCACCCCTAGACTTTTCATTTCGTCCAAAAGAAGCTTGAATGCATATGATGTTTGTACTGTATGTACGTCAGCCCGGTCTCCACAATAAGGACAAACAGTAGTCCTGCGTTTCCAATCAAAGTAAGCAATGTGTCCACATCCTCTAGTATTACATACCATCAGATTCCAACCATCTGATTCATCAAGTAGGCGATCTTTGATTACCATCGAAGCACCGTGAGAAATCAAACAGTCACGTTCCATTTCTCCGAATCTCAGACCACCTTGACGAGCACGCCCCTCTGTTGGTTGCCTGGTTAAAATCTGGACTCTTCCGCGGCTTCTAGCATGTAATTTACTGCTGACTAAGTGGTGTAATCTTTGATAATAAATTACTCCTACGAAAACGTCAGCAGGATACTCCTCACCAGTTTCTCCACTGACCATTGTTTCTCTGCCTGTATGATTGTATCCATTTCTTAACAGACCAGAACGTAGAGATTCTTCTTTCTCACCTGTAAACGCAGTACCATCTATTTGACGACCTTCCATTGAACCTACTTTACCGCCAATCATTTCTAGAACGTGTGCTACAGTCATCCTCGAAGGAATAGCATGAGGGTTAATTAGAACATCAGGAATAACTCCATTTACCGTAAATGGCATATCTTCTTCATCTACCAATCTACCTATAATCCCTTTTTGGCCGTGTCTAGAAGCAAATTTATCTCCTAATTCAGGAATCTTATTAGTCCTCAAGGTAATTCTTACTAATCTTCCAGAATCTAAAGATTCTGTTACGAAAACATTGTCTACCCAGCCATATTCGCCATTTCTAACCATCATTGATGATTCGCGACGTTCCTGTGCCTGTAGGAAAGCACCTGCTGACTCTTCAAGGAATCTTGGAGGGCTTGTTTTCCCTACTAGAACTTTAGAATCTGGAGCGCCACTAGTCAAAAACTCTTCAGGCACTGGTAAACCGTCTCTCTCAAGATGAGAATAACTGTTGAATGATTTCAATCCTTTAATTTCATCTAGACCTGTCCCTGGCACCTCGATTCTTTCTTCTTGTCCCCCAGGGAATCTTTTGTTTTCTGCATTGTAAGTCCTGATGAATGAAGAACGTCCTAGAGAACGTTCTACTGACGCACGATTCATGATTATAGCGTCCTGCATATTATATCCATGGTGACTCATAATAGCTACAACGAAGTTCTGCCCACCAGGTCTTTGTCTAAATCCTGTTGATTTCATTGCCCTAGTGCCAACAATTGATTGTTGAGGGTAATGCATTATGTGAGCTCTTGTGTCGGGACGAAGCCTGTAATTAGAACTCGGAAGCCCAAGACTCTGCTTAACCATTGCAGTCCCTCCAGTTACTCTTGGTGTTGAGTTATGTTCAGGATATGGGACTAAAGACGCACAAACACCTAGGATTAACTGAGGATCTATTTCTACGTGTGTATAAACAAGAACCTTATTTTGTTTTGTTTGTTGTGTAGACAACTTCTCGATATCTTCTTGATAGTAATTCAACGGCACTGAAAATTCTTCCGTGACTGTCTCACCATTAGGTAATTGTACCTCTACGCTAAGTTCGGCATCTTTCTTATTTACCATATCTCCAAGATTCATCCATTCAACTTTTGCAGGATTAATTGGACGAGAATATTTTGGAGAGAATTCTGGTAAGTCGAATGGCCTTGGAGCAATAAGTAAGTCTTCTTCTTCTTCTGCATCGATCCATTCAACAACTCCAGTACTGACTAAATCATTGAATGAAAGTTCACCTGCTCTCAAACCGTCTAGTGTACGTTTTGTAAGTACTAAATTACCTTCTTCTAGTACCAGTAAAGGTCTCAAAATTCTACCTCTATCAGTATTTATGAATACATCCTTATTTTCAGAATCATGTCTAATACTAACTTCTGGCCTAATTCTTCCGGAACGTCGGCGGCGTTTGAATTGAGATACTAACTTGTTGGGCCTCTTGTGAAGTCCGAAAATATCGCCATTTACGTGAATTCTAGATCCATCTGCCCATCCTGCAGGTGAGTCATCTACTCCCGCCTCTTTCAATAATTCTTTTACCTCAGATTCCGCAACTTCTTCAGAGACGTCAATCATTTGTGCAGCATTTTTCACTAGGCCGCAATTCTGACCCTCAGGGGTTTCATTAGGGCATAATCTACCCCAATGCGTTGGGTGAAGATCTCTTGCTTCGAAATGTGGCTGACTCCTTACGAGTGGGCTTGTGACACGTCTCATGTGAGATAGTGCAGCAAGATACGTAGTTCTATCTAGTAGCTGACTGACACCTGAGCGTCCACCTACCCAATTCCCTGTAGCTAAGGCATGCATAATTTTTGATGTCAGGACATCGGGTCTGAGACATGCATTAATTTTCAAATCTCTCTTTCTATTATGATGTCGTTCAAGTTGATACTTTAAATCACGAGCTAGTTGTTGTAGGCTGACACGGAATAAATCCTCAATTAAATCTCCAGCGAGACGAACTCTCTTGTTAGCATAATGATCTTTATCATTTGGATCTCTATTGGTGATAGCCATTTCTAATACTTGTCGTACAATTCTTCCAAGGAAAATCGCTTTCTTTTCCCTAGCATCAGAAGTTGCGCCTAGGTGAGGTAACAATTCTTTGTCCAGCATATTTTGAATTCTCGATTCTCGATATTCTTTTTGCTGACCATGTGCAAACTTTTTCTCGAGCCAAGCAATTGCTTCTTCAGTAGTCTCTACTCCATACTCTTCGTTATCTTTAACATCATTTAGATTTGCAACAGTATACTTCATTGCTTCAACTGGACCGGCGATTGCAGCGAATATCTCTCTGTCGTTTTCCATACCAAGAGCTCTCATCAAAAGAACTACTGGTATTGCAGCAGTACCTGCACTAGGAATTTTCACCATTAGCATTCCATCTCTTCTCTTTTCTACATTGAGAGGTTTTCTAACTCCGTCTTTCTGAGAGAAAATTTTGGCCACTTCAGTTTCATGAGCATATTTTTTGTTCTTTTCAACAGTAACTCGGTTAGGTGCTAGATCTTCCATAGAAATCAAAACACGTTCTGTACCATTGATTATGAAGTACCCTCCAGGATCCATTGGGTCTTCTCCGAATTTTCTTAGAAGAGTTTCATGATATTCAGCATCGTCAGCTGATGTATGAGGAGACAATTTACGAGGAGAATCTTGTGAACCAGCTATGTGATCTGGATGCAAATTACAACGAGCTGAACGGACCATTATTGGAAGATTACCGATATGGACGCTAGATTCTTCAATAGAACCATGAGTCTGTCCCGGCTCTGGAGGGATATCATCCCGATAGATGACGAAATCCATGTATATAGGTGAAAAGTATGTTAGTTTACGAATTCTACATTCCAAGGGAGTTGCAGGATGCTCTGCACCATTTGCCTCACGAATCGTGGGATTTCCTAATCTCAAGCCTTTCAAACGAACATAAATTTCCTTCTCAAGGACGTCGAGTTTGATTGCACCTCCACCGTCTACTCCGCCAGGAATTAACTCAATTTCTTCATCGGTACCTACGCGAATATTTCTTACAATTTTTTCCATACGGCTTTTGCGGCCTTCGCCACCTAGAATTGTATCGTTGTACGACATCAATTGGTGATTAACTAAACTTCTTCTTTGAAAATAACTATCTACAATTTCTTTCATAATAACAACTCCTCAAGTACTCTCCACTATTAGGCGGAATGCAGTACTAGAGCCTGCAGACCGACTATATCTAACAATTTTTACAACCCTGTTAGTTAACCAACCAGCAGGTAGTTCTGAATTATTTGACTCTTCGACTTCTTTAATTGCCTGGATAGCAGGGTCCGTGATTAAGACTTTAGGTAACAATTCCTTTGCTAATCTGGAACTGCCATCGAAATCAGTTTGAAGCATATCCCATGGGGCAAGTTGAGACTCCTCTTGATCAACAGGAATTAATTCGTGATGAGGGACTAAAAAATGATTTAACACATTGAATCGGTCTTCGCCCTGAGGTATATCATCATCGAGAATAGATTTTCTTGAAATTGTAATCCTACCACTACGACTCCTCTTCCTTGAAGCCATTTGTTCACGAATAATTCCCATGATATTTTCAAGTTCATCATCACCAGTTTCTAAACCAACTTTTTTGGCTACTTGGTCAACTGTCATTCTCTTGATTGCATCCATGTTGGCATCGTCTGCAAGTCGGTGGGCATGTTCTTCCGAGACACCCAGTTCCATTAATCTCTTTTTTGTCGAACTTTTCACTGCCAAATCAAACACCACCATCCAGCAAAAAACATGGGCTTGCAAGCCAGAAAAGGACTTTTAGACTGAAAATATTTTTATTATTTTGAAGTCTTCCTTAACTATGCCACAGGCCCATAGCATATGCTGGGCTGTCGTCGGACTGAAGGGGTATTTATCAATCTGATGGTAGAGGCATGGCTACCACTGGAGCGGGGGTGCAGGTTAGGAGTTCCCAATCGGCATACCTAAAGCAGAGCATCTAGACATAAATGTTTTGAAAAAAAAGGACTGAAACACGGAGAAAAGAGTATGGATTTAGGTGAAAAAAATAATCCTATCACTGAACTTCGAAAGGCTGAAGTGAAACTAAAAAATGGAGATGCCATATATCTTGACATTCCCAAAACAGTTTATCCGCCTAGAGAAGATTCAGCATTACTGATTGAATACTTGGAAACTCTAAAGCCTAATGGTATTGCAATGGAAATTGGTTGCGGTTCTGGGATTTTAAGCATAATATTAGCTAGAAATAATTGGATAGTAGAGTCATGTGATGTTAACCCATTCGCAATAGCTGCTGCAAAGAAAAATTCTATATCCGCTTCAGTAGAAGAAAAAATTAATTTTAGAGAAAGCGGAGTTGGGGAAGAAAATTTCTCAATCCCTTTGGGTACTAAACTATTATTTTGGAACTTGCCCTATCTAAACCCTCCCTCGCCGGGTGAGCCAAGACTGGGTTGGATAGAAGAAGCGTCGATGTCAGACATGGCAGAGAAAGGATGGGGACATCAATTAGCGGACTTTCTGGAAGAAAATAATATGTATTTAGAGCCCGATTTGCTGATAATTTTATTGCAACGAAAGTATCCAAAGAGTCCAAGTAATGCAGAATATTGGTTGGATAAGGGGTGGTCACACAGAGTGATAAAAACGATTTGGATCCATGATGAGAAACTAGAAATTGTCGCATATTGGAAACCAGGTCAAGGAATACCTATGAGAATAGTAGAGGAGTGTATTTCAACCATGGATGAAGCCAAAAAATTACCTGGAATTGGCTGGCAAAGGGTACAAACTAACAAGCAGATCGAAGGGAGAGGAAGGAAAGAATCTAAATGGATATCTGATGAACGAGACTTACTTGCTACATGGAATATTAATAAAACCATTTTATCAGATTTGAATCCCGGAATTGTGCAAATTGTTATTGGTACGAAAATAGCCGATTTACTAAACCAATATTGTAAATGGCCTAATGACATCATAGATAATAATGGGCAGAAAATAGGAGGTGTTTTGATAGAAATGGATAATCAAAAAGAATACCTAAGGATTGGGGTTGGATTGAATTATTCGAGTAAGGAAATAGAGGGTATGGAAATTACAGGATGGAATGATAAATTCCCTGATATCACTAAAAAAGATATGTCTAAGATGATTGATGCCGTATTATCGACCTTATTTGAAAATCATGAATTGTTAGAAAATAATTTATCTGCTGATAAATTTAATCGAGATTCTTGGAGAGGCCTTTCTAAACTATTATCTAGAGGTTATTCATTGGAAGTAGATGGAGAAAAAACTAGAGTCATAGGATTGAATAATGAAGGAGGATTGTCTGTATTACTAGAAGGTGAAAAATCGGAGATTCAGAGCATTGAAAAACTAACTTGGCTATTTTAGACTCATCCTTTCTCTAACTAACTTAATCTTACCTGATGATGTAATTGTTGAAGATTTATCTTGCTTGTTTATTATATCCTTAGCGTCAATATATGATTCCAAAGGAGTCTTTATGACACCATAATATAAGCCATCAATTTTCTTGAAATCGAAAAGCCGCCATGAAACATTAACAAAAATATCAGAAAAAAATATTTCGCATTCATGTCGCGAACAATCTTCAACATCTAACTGAAAACCTATCCACCTGTGTTTACCTCGGGCAGACTTATTGACTTTCGGCACGACACACGCGATAAAGTCATAGTTAACCAATGAAACGGTGCGGAGATTTCCTACAAGCCGCTGACGACTGCTACTACTCTTACACGCCCAATCATCTCATCGGTTGAACGAGCGCCCAGAAGCACTTGGCAATTAGAATCCAACCTTGAAACAAATTCTTCAGTGACTGTATTTAGCTGATAAATAGTCAGATCCGGCCCCCCTTCAACCTGAATCCAACAACCTTTAGCGCCATCTATATCGAGATTAGAAAGAGGTGATTGGAAAGCGGTCTTAACTACTTCGGATAATGAGTTCGTGGGACCAGACCCCACAAGAATTGTTGCCTCCCCTGGATGTTCGACAATTGTCCTAAAGTCCATAAGATCAAGGTTTATTTTCCCGACCTTAGCAAGCGTAGATAATAATCCCTCGACTAATTCTTCTATCCAACCTGCACCTTTTTTCCAGTCTAGTTTTCTTTCCTTGGACTGCCAAGACAATCTTTCTAAACTTACTCTAATACAAACATTAGAAAAATTATATAATTCTGGAAAAGATTCTTCGGCCATTTGATATCTAATCGGTTGTTCCGCGAAAGGAAATCCTACAATCGAAACTACCATCGAATCAGACTCTCTTGCCAGCCTTGCAAATTCGGATGCGGCACCTGACCCAACCCCTCCTCCTAAGCAAGTTAAAATTACTACAAGCTCGGCTTTATCGATCAAAGGCTGGATTTCTTTGACACCCTCATTTAATCTATGTTTGGCGAGCATTGGTAATGCTGCAGCGCCTTTTGCTTCGCCTGACGCATCAAGATGTAAGCAATGTGCTTCTGCGCTACCATTGAAGGTTTTTTCATCGGCATCAATCAACAAAAGATCAGAAAATCTTGAGCACCGTGAATGTGCTCTTTCTGCCCAGAGAGAGCCCAATCCTCCAACACCAACAATTAGTAGAGCACCTTGATGCATAGCATTCAGAAGGATAACTAGTGTTTAGATATACTTCAATCATAGGACATATATCTACTATATTTACGTCTTTCATCTCTTGCCCAAGCGTTGTCTGGTTCAATATCTAAAACTAAATTATAAAATTTTATTGCAGACTCAAAATCGGATAAATGCCTACCGTACATATGAGCTAGAACATTCAATACAGGCACACAATTTGGAACTTTCTTATTCATGTCCAACAAAAGAGATTCTGCTTTGGTTAAATCCATCATTTCTATCAAATCTTCGGCTTTGTTGAGATTGTTTAATTGTTCATCAGAAAGATTGTAAATATTCTTCCACGAGTGGTCCGACATATATGTCTCCGAGAGTTACTTTTGGTTTCAGTCTTGTCAATGTTTGATAGCTTGTAATCAAGATTAAATCACGCTACCGAGAAGGCACCAAACTGGAAGGTTAATATCCCTCATTCAGGTGGCGAGGTATGTCCATAGGTGTCAGATATGAGCAACATCAATCGCGTCAGCCGTCGGACCTTGGTTTTAGTAGTATTAGCGCTGTTTTTAGCAACTACTACCCAAGCATACCATACTGGTATAGGAGGAGATTCTGATGGCGAAGGAGATGTGGCACTTGCAGGATGCACTTGCCATGCCGAAGAACCAGATAATTCTGTAACAGTAGCATTAGATCATGTACCATTTCATTATGAGGCAGGTAAATCTTACCCAATGACACTCCAACTAATCGGAGGGACTGAAATTGGAGGGGCACAAACAGGAGGGTTTTCAATGAGGGTCACTCAAGGAACTTTGTCGGCTGGAATTGATTCAGAATCACATGTGCAAAACTGGGAGGATGAAGAAAATACCTTGACACATACCGACACCGGTTCCAAAACTGATGACAGAACTTGGAACTTGGTTTGGACTGCTCCTGAAACTGGAAATGGACCGGTGAACTTCTGGATAGCTGGGAATACAGTTAATGGAGATGCAATCCCTTCTGCTTTAGATAGATGGAACAGATTAACTGTAACCTTGGATGAAGGAGTAGATAATGGTAAAACCCGTTTATTATTTTCAGGTAATGGCGAAATAGAACCTCCTGCTCCTAAAGAATCGCATGTAGATTTACACCATATGGGTGCTGCACTTAGAGCTCATTGGCTAGGACTACTAGGTTTCTTCGCAGTAATAATTGTGATTATTTTCTGTGGTTTCTTCCTAAGATACGGGTTCTCACAGAATTATAAAGGTAGATCTAACTTGTTGAGACTTAGAATCAAGCATGAGAGAAGGGGTGATCAAATATGAGAGAAGACATAGTTCTAGAATTGCTTAAGCAAGTCAAGTCAGGAAAAGTCTCTATTGATGATGCGCGAACCGCGTTGGAAGGGGTTGAGCTTTCCGAAGAGACTTACCTTTCAGCGGTAGACCACGGAGTCTTCAACGAACCGGCTCCAGGAACAATAGTTAGATCGAGTATTTCCCCAGCAGGAGATTCGATAATTATTGTACTCCTAGGATTGTGGGGCATAGTATGGACATTGTTTTGGGCAGGTTCGCTAAGTTATGGATTATACAACCATTGGGATCAACAATTATTATCATTATTTTTAGCGATGACATTAACTACGTTAATAATCATGGGAATAGTTTATCTAAGGTTTGTAATGCCTGACTTAGTAATAATTAAACATAGGAGAAATAAATATATTACTCCAAATGATTCTGAAGGATGGAAAAAATACGAGGTATAATTATGAGTAGAAATTTTAGGTTACGCCCGTTATCAGAAGATGGTGATTCTAGTAGAGAAGAATCAAGGTTAATTGATAGAAGAGATTTTTTGAGATATTCATTTAATACGGCAGCAGGAGGAATAACCCTGGCGAGCCTAGGGAGCATAGGTTTTGCATCACTGTTAATGGGCCAAGCAGATTCAGCAGGCGGAGATACTGCAGTCAGATTTTGGGTACCTACAGGTGCAGAAGATACCGTTTGGTATGGTGAAAGACACCTTGAGCCAATGAGTTACGATGCTTTCGTGCAAGCTGCAATTAGCAGTAATACAGGAATGGCAGGTGCTCAAGGAGTTTGGTCTGGAATGCCTGTGAATGTAGTGTATGTACCACATGAAGAGAATAAAAATTCTGCTGCGGCTAGAAATAAACCTAGATTCCAATATTTGGACGGATACAGTTCAGGAGGGAAGTATGTAGGATCAGGATTCGAAGTAGATGAGATGGAAGAATATTCCACATTATCTATTCACGATAATCTCATTATTGTATTCTCTAGATGCCCACATCTGTGTTGTATACCTGGTTGGCAACTAGTAGCAAATGACTACACTAATGACAGTTGGGAAGCAGGAGGTACTGAGTCAGGAGGGAATAAATTATTCTGTATATGCCATTCTAGTAGATTTGATCCTACTGCTATCGAGAAAAATAGTATGGGGAGAGGTACTCCATTCAATTACATTGGAATAAGAAAGGTTGGCGGACCTTCTCCGAATGGAATGCCATTAGTTCCATTCGTACTTAATGGAGATATGATCGAGGCTTTACCAGACTTTGTTGACTGGTATGCTTATTGCGCATGAGGTAAGAAATATGATACAATTTTGGTTTTTGTGGTTTTTTATAGCAATAGTGGTGGTACTCGTAGCTTTCACTCTTCGTAAAGAGAGAGATGATATGCCGAGAAAAGATATCCTCAGAGCTGTTGAGACAAATGCTTCAGGAATGGGGCTAGCAGAGAAGACATTTTTATGGGCATTTTCTTGGTTAGATACAAGATTCAGAATTCAAGATTATTGGGGTATGAGTAAGAATGCTTACCATAGTATGCACAGGCAAATGCCGTTAACTCACGCTGAAAAATATAAATTAAGGATTATTTGGTATTGGTATCCTCTTTATTGCTTAGGAGGAATATCATTCCTTGCATTCGTTATATTGGTCATTACAGGTACTGTACTTGGGCTATATTATGTCCCTGGAGGAGAAGGAGATCCAACCCCTGCATACTCATCAATGGAATTTATCATGACTCAGTTACCATTCGGCTACATCATTAGGTCGATTCATCATTGGACTACACATTTCATGGTTGCAGCGGTATTCTTACACATGTGCAGAGTCTATTTCACTGGAGCTTACAGAAACCCTAGAGAATTAAATTGGCTAATAGGTGTGGCACTCATGTTTTTCACAATATTTTTCGGTTACTCAGGTTATCTCCTACCATGGGATAGTTTAGCATTTGGAGCGGCTACAATTGGAATAAACATGGCTACATCAACACCGCTAATTGGAGGGTGGATAGCCAAAGCACTATTTGCTGGGACTTCTTTATCTGGTCAAACAGTTACTAGAATGTATTTCCTACACGTATTCATATTACCAGTAATTGTTACTACATTAATCATCGCTCATTTGTTTATTGTTTGGGTTCAAGGTATTGCAGAGCCACATTAGGAGTTGTTGTGAATGGGAATAATAGAAAGATTTGGTAGAATAGCAGATGTATATGTCAGCGAAAGGGATGGCTTAATCGAAGGAGATCAAGAGAGAAGAAGACCGCATATGGGTCATCCTTTTTGGCCATCAGAAGTTCTCCGGGACACCATTATTTTCGCATCCATGATTGCTACACTAGCGTACTACTGTTGGTTAATTCCGCCACCTCTTCACAGTGCAGCAGACCCTTTCGCGCAAGCAGGTTTCGTTTTCCCTGACTGGTACGTATTATTCTCCTATGGATATTTGAGATGGGGAGAATATCTACCATCTTACACCATACCGGCAGGTCCAATAGGAGCTTTTTTTGGCGCGGAGTACATTTTCTGGAATGCTGCATGGTGGGGCGCTGCAATTACTGGAATACCTGTAGGACTTCTGGCACTACCTCCATTTTTACCAGGAAGAGAAAAGAGAGGAGTGGAAGATCCATGGTTTGCAACTGCAGGAGCAGTTTATCTTGCTCACGTTTGGTTCATTTCCGTGTTTTCAATTAATATATTCTTAGAATTATATGCAAAAGATTTGAAAAATTATTGTTGGGCTGATTCACATGGTTACTTATTATGTGGTAGACAGGAACCCTGGACCGCCGAAATATTCAACGCAATACCTTGGATTTTAACAGGTATTTTCATATTCGCAGTAATATATTTCGCAGTTAGAAGATTTGGTTTGAATGCATTAGGTGCTAGGTTAACTCCAGTGATAGGTAGGCAAATTGCCGTAGGATCTGCAGTAGCTGCCTTCCTAATATGTGTAGTAACATGGCCTATTTATGAGGATGGGTTTTGGGACTATGGAGGTCTTGGAGCAATGGATGATGTAAGTGAACTTGACAAATTAAGAACTCAACCATTAGACACATTAATTCATGTAGAAGAAGGAAATGTTTGGGCAGAATGGTCAGATGAATGCTTGCCCTATGAGAATTCACAAGACGTAGTAGTTTGGCAGACATTAACTAACGGAGAGGATTTCGCGGATTATTGTGTACTGCCTGCGATATATTGGGTTGATTGGGGTATTTATCAGCCGACAAAACAAGTTATTTTCGATTATTCAGGCGTCAATGAACATTCAGTACCTGAAACCGGTAGGAATGCTGTTTTTGGAGATATGACTTTAGCAGGTGATGAAGAAGTTACATTCACAGATTCTCAAGTTTTCAATGTTGAAGATTTTGGAGTAGCAAGTGTCCCTGCAGATATCGGTTGTAACTTTAGAACCACTGTTAGAGGAGCTGGAGTGCATTCACAAACTCTTACATTAGCAGATTCAAGTAGTAACATATTATGGAGTACAGAAGATGGGAAATGTTCATCAGATAGTATGTATTTAGATTCAGGAGAATCATATACATTACAATTCACATCTACAAGCAACAACGTTAATTCATCAGTAAGTTTGATTATGGATTACTCAATTACTGTATATCAGCCACTACTAATAGATGATGATGGTATGGCATTTTTGAGATCAATGACTACATCAGAACCTGCTGAATTAACAGAAATGATGGTAGATAATCCTACTTACCACAAGAATCCAAAAAGTCTGGATGCAAAATTAATTTATTCATTATTCATACCTTGCCTAGGAGTTGGGGCAATGGTTTTCCTATTAATGAGAAGTATGGCTAGAGGATATGAATGGGAAATGAACAAATGCTATGGCTGTGATTTGTGCGACGACGCTTGTCCGGTTAGGTTATTCAATGCAGGAGATAAATTAAACATAATTTATAATACGTGGAATAATGAAGACGATGGCGTACCTCTATATTCATGCCTGACTTGTACTGCATGTACGAATGCTTGTCCGCAACTTGTAGATTATGACTCTTATGTAGATATAAGAAGAAGTCTGATTGTTGGAGGCCCTCCAGCAACAGAAATACCTCACACATTACTACAAGCAGTCCTAGCAGCAGAAGCGGAAGAGAGTGCTGATGAGGCTTTCATTAGCGTCGAAGAGTATCCTATTGACTCTAATGTTGGCTACTACCCAGGCTGTGTAGATTATATCGATCAAGAAATGATTTTCAGTCATGTCAATGAAGGCACTATGGACCTAGGAGATACAACTACTGCTGCATTCACTCTTTTCGAAGATATGGGTTCTGAGGTCACTTACTTAGGTAGAGATTTCTTAAAATGCTGTGGACACGATCAGAAATGGCAAGGAATGACTGAAGTCTTTGAAAAATTAAAATCGTACAACCAGAAAAAACTTGGTGAGTCGGGGATTGATACTCTGGTTACGTCATGTGCTGAATGCTTCAAAACTTTCGCAATGGACTATGAGCTAGATGATATGAAAGTTATGCACACTACAGAATATCTTATTGAGAATGGATTCGATATGAACTTACAAGCAGAAGAAGATGTTACCGTAACATATCACGACCCATGTAGATTAGGTAGACAAATGAATATTTACGAAGAACCGAGAGAATTAGTCAGAGCAGTAGATGGAGTAGATTTGGTAGAAATGGAACATACTAAAGAAGATGGTTTATGTTGTGGAGTTTCAAGTATGATGTCTTGTAATGAGAATAGTAGGGCTCTAAGGATACAGAGATTCGATGAAGTTAAGGCTACCGGTGCAGATGTAATGCTGACTTCTTGCCCTAAATGTGTAAGTCATTTCGAGTGTTTGAAGTTTGAAGGCGACCCAAAGCATGATTTCGAGATATTAGACGTCGTTTCATTCTTGGCAAGGCAAGTAAATGCTAAAAATCAATAATCAATAAAATGCATAAAATGCAGATATTGATGCTAATATTAAATTTATAGTCACCCCAATTAAAGTTGCTTTAGCCATCCTAGGATTTTCATAGCCTAACGCAATTAACCATAGGAAAAAACCAATTAATATACCGCAAGGAAATGATATCCAAGCAATTTTTAGTGATAGTAAAAGGAACATAATTAACCAAATTAAAGAGGGTAAAGAGAGACTAATCAATACCATTGAATCTTTCCACCATTTACTGATATTGGCTTGATTATTCATATTACTTCGGAGAGAGACTTCAGAAATTAATCTGACTAAAGAAAACATAGTATTGAGTAGAATGATACCCTCGGAAGTATATGACGGATGCATCTGAGGTAGCAGATCGTCGGAAAAAACAGCAAAGTAAGATTAGAATAATGCTGAATTCATTAAAGGCTGGTGAAATCGCTTCTATGAAAGGTGGAGAAGATACAGTCGCCTGGGTGAAAGAAGAATTATGCATAGGTTGCGACCAATGCACCATAGTATGCGATGATGATGCAATTGAACTCTACGACAAGCCTTTGGCTAGCCCGATAATGAATATCTCTGTTAATAAGAAGGCAAGAGTATTGAGAGATCCATGTACGGGTTGTAAACTCTGTGTGCTTGCATGTCCTACTGACGCAATTATAATGATAGATAGGTGAAAAAATGGTAAAAGATGACCCTGTTAGATTTGGAGCAGAATTTGGACCTAAGAGAACTGGAACCAGTACGGGAGTATCCTTATCTACATTCAAGACATTAGTTTGGGTGTCAAATTTAGGAGGTTTACTACTAGTAGTCATAGGGTTAGAATTGATGATGATCCAGTCAAGGTTCTATATGGCGCTAGGTTGTATTGTAGCCGGTGTTATTGTAGCAATGTTCCCATCAAATTATGAAATTGTAGGGATGGAAGGGGTAGAGATTGATTCTGGAGATGAAGAATATAATGATTAGTTTCTAGTTGAGATTACAGGCTTTTCCAATCACTAACATCATAAATTAAATCCATTACTGTTCCTTTTCGAATTCCATTTTGATTATCAGTAAGATGCATTGCATGAAATAGTCTCATTCCGATTGCCATATCTGGTTGCTTCCTGAGCATTGGAGCCAATTTACCATAATCATCAGACCAATCTTGAGCATGAGGTGTTAATTCAGAAAGTAGATTATTCATTATATTAGGAGTTGTAGCAGTTCCAGCAGGCATCTTCGGCCTGTACACAATGTCTTTAGGTAGATCAGTTAAATTGGCAGCGTACCTCAATGCTAACTTTTCATCAGTCTCACTTATTTTCCACCCTTCTGGGATTTTATGAGATAGAGTTCTATGCTCTCTACATAAAAATGGAACTCTCGCTTCTACCCCGAAAGCCATACTATGCCTATCACCCAATCTAAGTTGAAAATTTGTTAATTGCCCTCTATCAAGTTCAAATTGGATTGCTTCGTTGACACTAGTGAAATTTTTCTGGGCAGATAAATCACTATTAATCCACGGTTGACCTAAACCAATAAAATTTTTATCGATTGAGATATTTCCAAAATCTGACAATCGCTCATCGATTAATTTAGAATGTGAATTTAATTTCTTATATCTTGAATAACCAGCATGTAATTCATCAGCACCCTGTCCACAAATTCCTACTTTTACTTTCTTCGACATTTCTTCAAATAAAGGCTGCCAAAATAATACTGAGATATCCAAATCTTCACCACTCCAGATAAAATTTGGTAATGTATGCCAAAATTTTTCAGGGTCTATTATTTTCTTATGATGATTCAATTCATAATGCTCTGCAAGACTTATCGCTGCCAGCATGTCAGGATTGTTCTCATCTCCTGCGACTGTCCAAACATCGGGAGTTTCAAGACCCTTAGAATCAGAAACTTTCTTTGACAGTCCTGCAATAAGACTGGAATCTAAACCTCCTGATAATACAACTCCTACTGGAACATCAGACATTAGCCTTGACTCCACACCATTGTAAAGAGATTTTAACAGAATTTCCGCGTCTAAATTGGGATTCCAATTCCCTTCAGGAGAAACCTTCTCTTGATTATATCTGGTAATGCCGGTTAGTACAGCTTTACCTTCTTTATCTATTGTCCAAGTTTCGATAGTGCCTTGCGCTACAGAAGTCACATTTGAGAACAATGTAGTGTAATCTAATGGGTATTCAAATGCTAATCTAACAGCTAAAGCGTTAATATCAGGCTTTGCTTGAAATTCTGGATGTGCATAAAATGATTTTATTTCAGAGCCAAATAGGAGCGTGCCGTCAGGTAATAAAGTTCTAAATAGAGGTTTAACACCCATCGGATCTCTACAAAGTATTAATTCTCTAATTTGAGGATCCCATAATGCAAATCCCCAAACACCATCTAATTTTGAAACCCAAGACCTATGCTTATCTGCATTATTCCCTGGTTTATCTGCATCTTTGGTTTTGATTAGCGACCCTACTTTTTTACCGACCGGAATCTCATATGTTTTCTTATTTCCATACGCATATTTGCGATGAAGTGCTAGAATTGTCTCACTATCTCCTGATGTCTTCCAAGGATAGTTTTGAATTTCTGATTTAATTTTTTGGAAGTTATATATCTCGCCATTCTGAACTAGAATACAATTATGTTCAGATTCAATAGGTTGTTTTGAGCCATTTATATCTACGATTGCTAGTCTTGATTGAGCGAGACAAATACTTCCGACCACCAAATCGGATTCGAAACTACCGAAACCATCTGGCCCTCTGTGAGATAAATTGCCCGACATAGAGTTTACAACGGTAGAGTCACCGTTACCTAGAATCCCGGTAATACCACACATATTACTTCCAAAAATAACAGGTATATAATTCAGCGTTTTATATGAAATTAGAAATATTTCACATATATTGCTAGAGATGCCAAAGATGCAATTACCCAAATCATAACATAAGTGTTTTGCGAGAGTGAGGATTCCATAATCTCATTTTGTTCACTATCATCCATATTATCAAGCCTTCGAGAAGTGTGAAGAATGTAAACATGACGCCAGTGGATGTTCAAAGAAATGGTTCTATTAATAGTAAAACTGTTAATGGAAGAAGAATCATGGTGGCATTATCATCAATCCATCTTACTGTTGGCAATTCACCAAGAACCGTCATTGGCGCTAAAATAATTGACGCAATAATAGGAGTACCTAAAAAATAACTACTAGACAACCAAATCACATAAGAAGTAATTAATCCGCCAAATATTGCAGCTTTAATTCCTTTTTTTGAACGCTTAATTTCACCCATAATAGGGTCTACAAAAGTCAAACCCCAAATTAATGGCGCAGCATATATACCTGATTCCAAACCATCGAAATTTTTTGACTCAGGAGAAATAATTAATGCCAAACAAACAGCAAATGCTCCCCACGCAAGTGCAGATACTTGTTTTGCTTCATATTCTCTTTGCCCTACAATTATAATTCCGAAGTACAGCCTTAAGATTTCAAGTAAAATCAAAATAAGCAGGCAGTAAGTAACAAATTGATTAGGCTCCATTGAGAAAAAATTAGAAAGTTGATCGCCTTTGGTATAATATAAAATAGGTACTAAACACATTATCACATGGGTGAATCTCCTGAAAATATGGCCACTCATCCCTCCAACTGAGTGTTTAGCATGATCTATATCTAATGGGATTGCATCATTGCTCAATTTGCCACTTCCAAAAAATAGTTTCAAAGATGATTCAGCGCTTCATCTAGGTTTATCGCTCCAGACTCTAAGTTTAATAATATATCATTTAAAGAAGGATTGGATAGTAATCTATAGTCCCAGGCTGAAAGTAATCTTTCTTTAGTTCTCAAAATGCTTCTATCTTTGTCAACATGTAGGTTGTCTAATTCCTCTATTAACTCAGATACCCCTGTGTTGTTTATTGAAGAAGTCAGCATAACAATTGTGTCATTACCCTTATTAGAATATTCAAGTGATTTCTTGATAGAAATTGCTGCAGCATCAGAATTTGGTAAATCTGATTTATTTATGACAATAATATCTGCTAATTCGATAATACCTGCTTTTTCTGCTTGAATAATATCTCCTCGGTCCGGACCATCAACTAACATTATTCTATTTGCGAAGGCTACTATTCTGATTTCCGATTGACCGCTTCCTACGGTTTCAATAATTATTTTAGTCCAACCACAATAGCTTAGTAAGTTTATCATTGAATCTAAAAAAGGCATTAATCCACCAGGATGATTTCTAGTAGCCAAACTACGGATGAAAACAGATTCTCCGTTATCTGCAGATGACATCCTCATTCTATCACCTAGTAGTGCCCCACCACTTTTTGGAGATGATGGATCTATAGCTAAAACTGCTACTTTTTCTCCTCTTCTTACCCACTCATCTATCATGACACCTATTAACGTAGATTTACCTACACCTGGAGGTCCCGTTACACCTAAAACCCATGATTCGTTAGATTCTTTTATTGGTAATCTTTCACCTGACTCTATTATTGTCAATAATTTAGCAAGCTCCCTTCTATTTCCTTGCTTGGCGAGGGCGATATTGTTATCGTGACTCAAGACCATCTCCATCCTATTTTTTCTCCAACACCCACATCTAATTGACTATTTTTACGTTCTGAAATGATTTCTAAGAAATCAATTATTGAACTTGTTTTTGTACCTGGGCCAAATATGGCTCTAACACCTAAAGAATACAAATAATCTCTATCTGATTCGGGTATAATTCCGCCTGCAAAAACAATTACATCCCCCATACCGTTAGAAATTAACTCTTCACAAACCTTTGGTATCAGTACGTTGTGAGCACCTGACAGAGTCGAAAGCCCGACTGCAACAGCATCTTCATCCATAACTACGCGGACTATTTCAGATGGTTTTCTTCTCAAACCAGTATAGATTACTTCATGTCCTGCGTCCCTTAAAGCTCTAGCAATTACCTTTGCGCCTCTATCGTGGCCGTCTAGACCCGGCTTAGCGATTACAATTCGCATACTCATAACAAAGTCAGGGGAGCGGCCAAACGATTTCAAACAACCGATTCAACGATTTTTAAGAGTTTGGCGAAGAGTAATGCTAATTGGGTGAGTCTCGCCATTCAATACCATCATATGTCTGGTGTGAAGGAACGTATCGACGAACTTCGTCGAAGAAAAGCCCAATCTGAAGCAGGAGGGGGCCAAAAAAGAATTGCAGCGCAGCATTCGAAAGGAAAGTTAACTGCCAGGGAAAGAATTGAACAATTATTAGACGTTGACTCATTTATGGAAGTCGATTCTCTTGTTGAACATAGATGTAGAGATTTTGATATGGATAAAAATGTAATTCCTGGAGACGGTGTTATTTGTGGCCATGGAACCATCAATGGTAAAGTAGTATACTGCTTTGCACAAGATTTCACTGTATATGGAGGTTCATTAGGAGAAATGCATGGTCTGAAGATATGTAAAATCCTAGATATGGCTCTGAAAACTGGAGCGCCAGTAATTGGATTAAATGATAGCGGAGGTGCTAGAATCCAAGAAGGAGTAGCAAGTCTAGGATCATACGCTGAAATATTCTTTAGAAACGTAAGGGCTAGTGGAGTGATACCACAAATCTCAGTGATAATGGGACCATGTGCAGGAGGTGCAGTTTATTCTCCTGCAATAACAGACTTCGTAATTATGGTTGATAAAACTTCACATATGTTCATCACAGGCCCTGAAGTCATAAAAACTGTAACTAATGAAGAAGTTTCTTTTGAAGAATTGGGAGGAGCAGGGACTCATGCCAGTAAATCAGGAGTTACTCACTTCACAGCAGAAAATGATGATGATGCATTAGAAATAGTAAGAGAACTCATCCAACTATTACCCTCAAATAATTTAGAAAAACCACCGACAAAATCAACTAATGATTCACTCTCTAGAAGTTGCGATAAATTAGATGATTTAGTTCCTGAAAATGCTTCGCAGCCTTATGATATGATAACCGTCATAGAAGAGATTGTCGATGATGGAGCATTCCTAGAAGTTCAAGCAGATTTTGCACCAAATATCATTGTAGGATACTCACGAATGGGAGGGCATACTATTGGAATTGTAGCAAATCAACCGAAAATATTAGCAGGGTGTCTAGATATTGATGCCTCTGTTAAAGCAGCAAGATTTGTTAGGTTTTGTGATGCATTCAACATACCCATACTGACATTAGTTGATGTCCCTGGTTTCTTACCAGGTGCTAATCAGGAGTGGGGTGGAATAATCAGGCATGGTGCGAAATTACTCTATGCATATGCAGAGGCAACAGTCCCTAAGATAACAGTAATTACTAGAAAAGCATATGGCGGTGCATATGATGTAATGTCCTCAAAACATATTAGAGGCGATTATAATATTGCTTGGCCAAGTGCTCAACTTGCTGTAATGGGGGCTGATGGAGCGGTTCAAATAATTCATAGAAGAAGAATCAATAGTGCAGGAAATCCAGAACAAGAAAGAGAAAGACTAGTGGATGACTACAATGAAACTTTTGCTAATCCATATCAAGCCGCTGCGTTAGGGTATCTAGACGATGTGATACAACCAAGGGATTCTAGAAAAGTACTAGTTAAGGCACTGGGTGCTCTACTTGATAAAGAAGAAACTAGGCCTGAGAGAAAGCATGGAAATATACCACTTTAGAGGATTTATGATGGAAAAAGAGAGAATTGAGTTATTAAAAAAAGTTGCAATTGCAGCCGTAATTTTAAGAACATCACAAGGAGACTCAATTAGGACATCAGAATATAGATCTAAAGGAAATGAATGGGTTACTGACCACAGAAGAATGTTATTAGGAAAAAGAAATTTATCTAGCTTTAAGTCAAAAAGAAGTACCTCGAGGTGATTTTTTGAAAGAAAAAAGAAAAATCATAGTTGATGGAGAAGATTTTGAGGTTCTAATCGAAAGAAAAGGAGATTCATGGGTTGTTGAAATTGAAGGCGTCACTTTTGATGTTAAAACAGAAGGGGAGTTACCCGACTCTAAACAAAAAAGAAAAAGAGGAGGCAGTAAGAGGAAACTTTCAGGCAAAATCTCTTCTTCAATACCTGGGAAAATTGTATCTTTGAATGTTTCTTTAGATGAAATAGTAGAACAAGGTCAAGTAATAATGATCTTGGAAGCAATGAAAATGCAGAATGAAATTCAAGCACCAATTACAGGGAAAATAGTAGAAATTAATTGTCATTCTGGTGAAAGCATAGAGGCAAATATGCCTTTAGTAGTGATAGAACCGTTGAAGTAAGGACTAGGTAATTTCAATTAATGGATAATGAGTGGATAAAATATGAAAAGTTGTGATTACGGTGATTGCTCAGAGAAAGGAGAGAATATTAGTAGATTGTCTCCTGAAGGTTTTCTTGTTGCAACCGGCAATAAGGCATACTCGTTTAGAGAAGCTTACAAAAGATTCCACTATTGTGACTCACACCATGAATTATTAATGAAGAATGTATGGAATAGAGTCAGACAAAATGAAGACAAAGACGATGACCACGTAGCACCAACGGCAATATAATCAAATTAGACCTAAGGCATCTTCAATACGGTTTAATTCGGGACCAGTGGAACCTGAGCCCACTAAGGCATCATTTTCAGAGGTTACACATCCTGCTCCAACATAAGGTGAACCAAAACAAACTGTCCCCACCATAATTGGCACTTTCATTACCGACTCAATGACTTTGACTTCTGACGAGGTGACATCAGGATGAGAAAGAATTCCCTTGTTATTGGCAACTAGCAAAGAACCAACTGTATCTTGACCAGCGACTCTAGTCCTAGCTGTTTTAACTCCTAGAACCTCGCCTATTAATTCGACTCCAGGAGTAGGTATAGATTTACTAACCACCGCCCCATAATCATTACATTCAACAAGATTCCCTGCAGCATTTACTCCACTTTCCAATATTACTATCTCTCCAAAACTTGACAGAATATCTAGATCTTCTTCTGTTGCAATATCTGCTACAGCGATTCCTTTGCTATTCCCTACAATTAGGCTGCCAAGTAAAGAAGAACCCCCAATTAATATTGGGTTCATCTCTAAATCAAATGCCTGCTCTATTTCTTGAATTGCAGGTTTATCAAGAGAGGTAGGATAAAATAAATTATTTCCAATGACGCTCAAGTAGACTCCAACTTGAGAATTTCCTAATATGTCACCAGTCGAAATTGTCATATGAATGCCTTCTTCACTTTATGGCTACGCCCATGATTGTTATAATTGTGCGGGGGAGGAAAGAGAGTGTGGCACAACGACAAACGTTCCCGTGGGCTTTCGCACCACAGTACAGGAAATGACGCAGAAGGGCTTGACTTCCGGGTTCGAGATGGGACCGGGTAGAACCCCTTCGCTATGGCCGTGCACAACTCTCTTTCGAATGTGATGAATTGATATGCCTGTTGGACAGAGGCCCACAATAGAGCCCTGTGTTAATTTAACTAATATTAGTGTGTGTAAGAAATTGATGAATGCTCGGGGGGTTAGTGCAGCTGGGCTGAATACCTCGGGCGAACCCTCGGTACTTACACCCGCTGTCTATCAAACTCATCTTCTAT